>Ga0209367_1007244_pt1 | contig 15302 bp, 10 predicted proteins | sample WorMetLIZISLAND2_FD_187412 | JGI IMG/M metagenome (GOLD analysis project Ga0209367, IMG submission 187412) | Marine gutless worms symbiont microbial communities from Max Planck institute for Marine Microbiology, Germany - Olavius geniculatus... ... | reverse complement strand
TTCAGGTTTTCTGTTTATTTTAATGCATATTTCGCTTGATCTGCTTTCCCTAGGTAGTGCAGAAGCATACATTGGGTGAGGTGGGAAACTGAACGGTCGTTTGATGGCAAGTTGTGTCAGGAATATTTATGCCAAAAATTATTATAATTTGATTATTTGTTTTCAAGATACAGCTGAAAATGTCGGGGATGTTTTTTTTGGGACACAGTGTATTTGTACGTGTGGTCAACCATCACGGCCGGTGTTTGACGCCGGACCATCAGATCCGGCCGCGCGAGCGACATAAATCGGACTTTTAATAACAACACGAAGTCGGAGTCGGTCGTTTTGGTGTGATCTGGTGGTGGGCGCGGGCTGAAGGGTGATGGACGTCACCCGTTGCTGACATGCATTGTCGCCGTCAAGCGCAGCCAGCAGGGGTAACGTGGGGCAAGGACACGGGAGATAGGGAGCCATGACATCACTTGATTCCAGGGAGGGAATGGGGATGTGTCTACGTGCCCACTATTTTGCTAAAAATAGGCCTAAGCATAAACAAAAAGATGGTTCACAGTTTCATCCGCCAACTGTTATTGTGTTCAAAATTGGCTAATTTCAGCGTGGGCCTGTAAATTTGTTTCGTGTCTTTTTGTCTGCCCAATTATATTTTGCAATGCTTTCAGAATTTCTGTAACTGAAAAAAATATTACAAATTTGCAGTAACCTTCGGTGTGTAATAATTTTACATTTTGTACATACACGTATTGCGATTCCAGAACACAGCGCAAAACATGCACACAGAAAATTCATGCAAGTCTTTACCCTTCTCCACTAAGTTTCCTTCCAAGCGACCTTCCATTTCTTTCAGGACTGCGCTGTTAAACATTGCATTGGCATCTGGAAGATTAAATGAGGGTAATTTCTCCACTGAATTTCAGTCTATCGGAAAATTGTCTTTGTGTCCAGATATTTTTTACAGTAGGCCTAATACAACATTTGGGATTGTGAGTCTTCAACTTCGGAGGAATTTTATGGCAAAATTAAAAGTTTGATCACTTTCTTTGCCGGTAAGTTGCAGCCGTCTGACGGAAAATTGCAACTCCCTGCTGTCTTCCTCCAACTTTTTAACGCACGACGCTGCTGCTTCTGGAAGCCTTTAACAGCAACGAATCACATAACCTCCTGGACAAAATTCCCACCGGACAGACTCTGAAGATACGTTGATATGATATAGAACAAATCCCCCACCCTGGTCCCTGGTGAAATCCCTGCCTAATAGGGATGGGCACTAAAACGTCTGAATGTGGGAGGGGGATTTTGTGCGCTGTCCTAGCTCCGGCGGCCGCTGCACTGCAGTTTTCGATGCTCACTGAGCGCGGCATCGGATCGCTGATGTATGAACTGCGTTGTAGACCTCCGTCTGCCAGCCCGCTGTTGGAAACGCTTTTTTGTGCATTGTCCGTCCTGCAGCCAGTATAACTTATGTCTCGCTTGCCGGTCGTTCCGTCGCCTGTTTGTCGAGAGAGGAAAGTTTCTTGGTAGTTTTCTTTGAACCGGCGTATGTCATTGTTTTATCTCGGTCTCCCTCATTCTTTCTGCTCGTCGCTGCACATAAAAATTACACATTCTATATTGCAGCAGTGTATACACAAATTACAAGAACAGCGAAAGTGAAGTGCCAGATAGGCTTATGTTATAGTTCGATGCGCTATAACTAGTCGCACTAAATTTTCTAGGTTTTCCAATAACCCATAATCTGCCTGTGTGGTAACTGTCGATCGAGTGTCGGTTGCAGGTCCAATACTGGGCAAAAGTGAGCATTTAGTATTTTACTGTATAACTGTCTCGAAAAAGAAATTGCGGTATGCTTTCCAGGCGGCCAAGGAAGTGCACGTATGCCATACCGGTCCATACCGTCCCACTTCAAGCATTGGTCGTAAGCGCCACAAAATCTCACATGCAGTCGTACGAAGTGTATTTGCTCAGAAGACGACTAACACGAAACGAAGGCGCGACGCCAGCAGGACGGTGGATCGAAGTGCTTGATCGGCTCGGCTCTACGGATGCAAGCAAAACAAACAGCTGCTGCTGCTGCATTGTTCGCGGGAACAGTGGCGTCACATACGTTATATCCGTGAATTAGTCCGCTTCGCCGACCCGTCGCAACGCCCTTTCATACTTATTTATACACACGCAATCGCACACGCCGCACCCCTTTATCCACCAATAAAATATGGTAGCACGAAGTACCAAACCGAAGTAGATAAAAAACGCAGAAGAAATACGTTATGAACTGCGCTGCGCCGATCGCTTGTCATCGGCGGGTTGGTATACAGAGTGGGCCGAAAGCTTCCGACTTTACTCCATATCTTCGCCAAATATTGAACGATTTTCGCATTTTTACGCGCGACAGCGTGTAATGCTTCGCGCGTCTTAGCCATCGTCGAGGCGTCCGTCCGTCGGTCCGTCCGTCTGTTACTCCAGTATTGTGTCAACACAACGCACTCTAGAATCACGAAATCTTCACCATGGATTGCCACAGAGACTCTAGTTTTAGGATTCGTAAAGCTTTTTTCCGAAATTCGAATGAGTTTACCCCGATCGAGGGCGCTAAATGAGAGGGGGTACAAAAAGTGGCCATTTTTGAGCCAATAACTCGCCATATCTCAGAAACGTGCGAGATAGGGCCTTTAGCCTATTTATCACTAATAAGAAGTCCCACGCGCTTTTTTGATTGACATCAAGATCAACGACCTTGAACACCCAAAATAGGGGTTTTCAGTAATTTTTTTCGCAAGTTTTGTCTACAACACACATTTTAAGAGTAAATTGCGCCGAAACCTGCATATGGAATTTTCAGCATTAAACGTAGATTTTAGCAGTTCAAGTCTCGACCCCCTAGGTTCAAGGTGGCCACCGCACGCGGGCGTCAAAGAGGGTTACCCCATAAAAGGTCGTTATTTTGCCGCTGTTGGCTCATCTAGCGCTCGTAGATAGGCATAGACTTGTTGCTTACCGTAACAATAACTGCTGACAAGAGTTTCGTGATTAAACTTCAATGACTTTGAACGACCTTGAACCCTCAAAATAGGGGTTTTAGTGATTTTTTTTTGCAATTTTCGGCTGCAGCACACTTCAACAGTGAATTGCAACGAAATGGATGGAGATAAACCAGAAAAACCTGCGAACAGAAATTGCTATATGGGCTGTCGCGCGTCTCATAAGCTTTACTCGAATTACTTTTTCACTTGTACATTACGTTTAAAAGTTTTATCAAAAGTTCTGAAGTTATATGACAGTGAGTTTTAGCCAGAAAAAGCGCTAACGCTGAACGCTTTCGCTGACACTAGCGTAGCCATAGTGGGCACTGGGGGCATGTGCTCCCTTTCTAGAAGCCTACTCAGTTACTCAAAATAGTGTCAAAAATGCACCAAAACGCTCCATTTGCACACACAAAAATCCGAAAATTATCTGGAGAGACGGCACAGTCTCCTCCCAGACCTCTTACCTAGTGGGGAAAGCACACTCTCCCCCGCACTCCATCCTAAGTGCCCACCTACAAACAAGATCATCGCTATAATGATATTACGGTTCTACAACACAGCGTTAAACACGCACGGGTTTTCTGGAATATTTTTCATTTTTGTAATTTTTGTTTTTCGGACAATATTTGGAAAAAAACCGGAGAACATTTTTCTGAAATTTTCCAACTCACAGCCCTAAAACTTACCATGCATCTACGTCGTTGCGCCTTCAGCCGTTACCTGTTGCCGGTGGCAGATAACGGGTTTAGCGACGACATTAGTTCTGGCAGCGTGATTAATTGTTTGATTGACGGGCGGATCAGCCGAACTATTAGCACCGTAGCGCGTCATCGTATCGACAACCTGATATCAGCGCCCGGATGACGTCGTTTTAACACCACGGCCAGCTCATCTAGTCATCTTGTCTGACGTGCATATCCATCCTGAGATAGACGCATAAAGTTGGGTTCACACGTCGCCGATAGCCGAAGTCTTTCCTCTGCATGCGATTAAGTTTTAGTGCTTTTAAAATGTTATTGCAGTTGTAAGCGCCGCTTTAAGACGCGTACAGAGTGAACGAAATAAACTGAACTAAACCGAACTCGCTTTAGTCACTTTGTTTACTTCGCAAAATTACTGCAATGAAATAAAATGCAAGTTCGTTCGCTTTTTAGCCGACCGTACTTGACGGTTTAACTTATTGTACGGTTGTCATATGTTGTCCGTCTGTCTGTCGTCTGTTCGTAACGAATGTATTGCGGCTAAGCGGTGGGTCGTAGGAATTTTTTTACCCAAATAATTAGCCATGTGCCTTAAACCTAAACATGCAAAATTTTAGCGATCTACTGCAAGCGGAACATTTTCAAATTTGGAGTCAAATGGAATGAGTAGGAAAAATTGTGCTCTTCAACGAAAAACTGGTCATATCTCGAAAACGGTGAGAGATATGGCCAAGGTTACTATTAATCACTACTAGAAAGTGGCATACACCCTTTCAGATACGGTCGGCTATCCTAACCTTGTTGCAGTTTGTGCAACGCAACTAAACCGGCATTCTAGTTCGGTTCGGTTCAGTTCTGTTGCTTTGTATACACACGCCTTTAAATCATGTGCCACAGATATCGGCGTCACAAAAGTGAACGTAAACGATATTTTGCGCTTTTTACACGAGCCTGAACCAAACTCGTGATCAGAAGCGCTTTACAGTCTCGGAATTGGCAGCTGATTGGCATGAGCTAATGGGACCCATCGTCACGTAACTCATACGAAGCGCATTAACTGTCCGATTTCTGAGAAGACAGAGACAGATATTTTTATTTTGGCCGTCTGGAACTTTAGTTCCCGCTGATGTTATGTTTTATTGCTGATGTTCATTTTCTTCACAGCCACTGCGCGAGATTTTCGAATCCCGTCGGCCGATCGCCGTGAAACTTAGCCACGTGATCGGAAGTATGTTCTATGTTCTGTTACGTACCTAAATTTAAGGCTCTCCAAAAATCTTGAGGCCAAAAACGTGCAAGATTTGGCTCGATTTCGCACAACTTCAGACTTCGACCGCGAATAACTCAGAAACGGACGGAGATATCAAAATTCGGACAACTTTGTGATCGAGTGCGATTTCTCCCTCGTTCGGCGAAAAAGTCAACTTTGCCGGTTCTTCATAAACCGCGATATACCGTTTATACCGGCATTCCGTGCATCGCTGCCGAAAGATGAATAGCGTTCTGCTCTTGACCGGAGAGGAACAGTGACCACTAAGCGATCGTGCGGGGCGCGGATGGCGGACGTCACTCTAAATTCGTTCATCGTACGAACGACATTTACGTCGATAGCTTGCACGACGCGTCGTCGATATGTCACAAATCAGATCGACGTCGCAGTACGTGATTTCATACCGAGGCACAGCGACGCGCAAATGTGCAGATAGATAGATCTAATCTTGCTCTCGAACGAGAGTGATCGATATATCGGCGATGACATATTTAACCGAACTCGTGACGTGCAACACGACCCCGTAAATTTAATGGCAGCGATCAGAGATCTTAAATTTTTGAGAACAGTGCTGCCACCTGGCAAAAAGGGATCCAATAATGTTTATTCGTTTTCGCCCCACCCTTGCGTCAAACGTTATCCCAAGATGATCCACGGCTATCATTTTGGACACTCGATAAATATAATCGTGATTTTAGAGCGAGTTTAACAGTTAGATATTATTATTGGGCGGAATCGCTCATGTCACATTTTTCTGTTTGTCTGCTTGTCTGTCGTCTGTCTGTCATATTTATGCGCTTCGCTAAAAGCATCCGACAGACACATTTGTGGGGTCCAGTAACACATTGTGTTACTTGAGAGAGTCCTTGGCCACCAGAAAGGGAAAATTTTGGGTCAAACCAAAATTATCCAGTTGCGAGTTGCAGCCAAAACCGTTAGTCTCAGCCTACACAAAATATCATATTTTGTATTAAGGTAGCAACATATACAAGTAAGCAGTTGGGTGTGCGTTTTAATAATAACGGTTTTAACAACAACAAAAAGCAGACGAACTTGGCAAAAAAACATAACGATTCTATTAAAACGCAAACTTAAGAAAGTCTTCGAGAACATACTGCCCACAGTGTACATGTGCTTACAATAGAGACCGCGCTTATTTGCTTTGAGAAAAAAACACCAGTCAAATTACACGGCTGTCGTCGGTTTTGTATGGTTTTCATCTGTCTCTTTGGTCCAGCGTCGATCCAATGATTCGACACCGCATGCCGTTCGTTGTGGGAGCATCTGCGTGCACCATTGACTCCGAGTATCTCCGCTAATTCGTTTTATGTGTCGAACCAACCATCATGTCAGCAGAACGACACAGATAGAGTCGGTGTCCGTCATTAGTCTAATCCCACGGTAGTTCATCGGGGGATGCTTTAGAATCGTTTGGCCAGCGTTATCGTGTCGACGTCAGAGCTGTATTGTGTGTGGTGTGTTCGAGACACATCTGCCGGTGACGCGCAGCATCCATGCTGTCAATGTTGTCAGAACGTCAATGGTGTCGTCAAAACAGCTGTAGCTATTGCTGCGGTTTTAGTTCCTTGAATAGGCCTACTGCTATTCCCAGAGTAATCACCGAGTAAGATTTTTTTTATTTTTGCCCAAAAGGTTGTGATTATCTTCTGTTGGTTTGTTGGCAAGATCACACAGAAAGTTACAGGCGGATTTGGCTGAAATTGTTAGGGAGAGTGACTTGGTCCAAATTGGAGGTGCTTATTGGAGGTGGTAATGATTCAATCAGCATCGGAATTGCGCATAGTATTAGAGAATTTTTGCCTTTGCCAGATAGGGAAAAGTTCTGTCACAAAATCGTCAGCGTTAATATTGAAAATTATTCTATCGACAGCACAGATAGACGAAAATTGTAATCGTCAGCGCACAGCAGCCACAGCTGGTACAAGGACGGCTAATTTTCCGGGCGTGTCATCCATCGGCCTCTGGCCGTAAGTCATGCAGCCTTTGGTCTTGGGTCGGCGGCGGTCTTTTTCCGGAGATTACTGATGATGCCGGGGCGACACGGCACATAGAACTAACTAGCCAGCCTATACTACAGTGAGTGAGTCGATCTCGCAGGCCATGCGTCTAACGAACCTGCCAGCAGCGCAATGAACAATCGATTGATGCGCCTTCTCACTCATGTGTGCGCGCGTGTGTTTGGTATTGTTATGCTTGAAACTGGGTATAGCCTGCAGTGGCTTAACGGTCAGGGCGCTGGACTTGCGATCAGAAGGTCGTGGGTTCGACTGCCGGCCGGGTGGCTATCAAGTGGTCAGTACTTGGATGGGTGACCATTTGCGGACAGGTTTGTAATAGCCTATGTTATCAACGCTGAGATGAACTCAGCCTTTCATCCCTCCGGGTTAGGTTAAGCGAGTACCGGCCTGTCTGGCTAGAGTTAAGGCAGAGCGCGTTCATCTGTGTCGGGTGTAATCCCATGTGACAGGTGACCCTTCGAATTATCGCATAAGCCAAGTACAGGCGTAGGAAAACTTTCATACACTTTTAATGAAAAATTTAAAACAAATATCCTTATAGTTTGGCTGGCGCTCCTAGCAGTCCCCAACTTATCACGATTTAAGAGATAGTCAGTCTCCTGATTACTACGCAGTCGAGGATCAGTTCCATAGACTCAACGTCGAGCGACTTAACGCAGATGGTCAGCTGTCGACGACGGAGCGATCAGATGCATGTGGATGATTGACAGCTGAACAGAGACTGACCACCACTGACCACTGACCACACACGACGTACGTCACCGAGCAGTGACCCATGTACCGACGCCACGCGTTGCCTGTATGATATGACGTAAAACACTGAACAATGAACACGCTACAAACTTAATAACGTTTGTAAGATATCGAAAGTCCTAAGAAGAACATAAAAAGGGTTACAATAAAGTTACGCACAAATTTCACGTTTCTGATTTAACAACAACTCGGGAATATCTGCATATTTTAAAAAAAGTCTTTAAAATATCCTAGAAAGTTTTGCAAATTACGCTTCTAAAAAGTGCACCGAAAAGTAAAGAAAAATACCGCAGGCTGTGTCAATAAACACGCGGTATAAGTAGGCCCTATGTGGAGAAAGTCCAGATATCGCCAAAAAACCCCGAAATGTCGGTTTGGTTTTGTTTACTTAAAATAAATTAACCTCTGTGCTGGAGAACACTCAAACTAATTTTGGTTTTCTACGCTTTTTGTTTTCTACTAAGGAGCCAGTACGGTACGCACATACATACGGACCGACGGACGGAGGAAAGTATAGACGTACGGGCAAGACCAGTATTTTCGCTTATTGGGACGGCCGCATAATAAAGCGCACAATAAATTTCAGAACGTTTTGCAGCAGTTTCAGTTGATGGATGCGTCTGCTTTTTGCTCGAAGCGTTTATCTGCAGTCTACCGTCGCCCGCTAATCGACGACTTACTTGGTTTGTCCAGCGGCGGGCGTTTCCCCTCAGTTCCAGTAGCCATCAATTCGATTGGTTTTACTGATCTCTATAAATCATTTTTATTTTTTAATTAACAAAAATGTAAAATCATTTCAGAAGCGATAAATTGTTAAATTTGCGGGTTTTGTAAGATGGTGTGGTGTGCAGGTTTTATAATTTTTCACGAACTGTTCGTGTTCCAAAAGACGATTTTGACTGCAGATTTTGTACGTTAGTAACGAAAGTTAAACAGCTTATATTTATCGGGTTCTAGAGTAGACATTTCTGGCATGAATACACAAAATAATACGCAAAATATACTGTTGATTAAAGAACATCTTGCCGCTGCGTTGAGTAAGCTTGATGGCGGCGTTGATGTCGCATAGGCCTATCGGGTAATTAGGCGGCCCCAACATTTCCAGACGTAAAAGATAACATGAAGTCAAATGAGTGCCATATTATCAAGAAAAAAGTAATTACTCATTAGCAAATGTGACACTTTGTAGTATAACAAAAGCCAAAGTAATTCGGTACAAGGCGAAATGCAGAATCCTTTTTCGTATTCGTATTATGTATATCTTGTGGTTGCGTTGTTAAAAGTTGCGCTTGTCAACTTTACATTAAACGAATATATGATATGATGATGATGTATTCGCCAGGTGACACCAGCAACTCGCAATTCCATTTAGCGCTGCGTACAGACTATGATTGTTATCGGAAAACTTTCTGCAGTATGAAATGTTTGTTTACTTATACATAGTTTTTAGTCCGCTGATAAAAGCTGCCCCACAAGATTTCTACAGCGCCGTGCCGTTTGCATCGATTGTGCGTTAGCATACGTAGGTTGTGTAATGTTAAATGGACGGGGTCCACACGGAGAACTCATTTTGCTGTGTGCTATTGGAAGCTAGCTGCGGAGACGGGTCTAAACAATAAGCGCGTGGTCGCGTAGAAGAAGAAGTCGATTCAACGGTGCGTAAAACGCAGCGCAATCGAGCAGGTCAATGTTTATGGCGCAAGCGTCGTGTCAGCCAACGTCCACAAAAGAACTTGTGTAGGTTATACTGCGGGTTTGTAGACTCGGTACTGCGTGTGACAAGTTGGGGCAGTAAACTGATATCTGACTTAAGTAAAAGTAAAAGAAAAAGTCAAATGATTTCAACAAAAAGTAGGCCTAAGCAGAAGCAAAAGTCACGTGATACCAAACAGTATAATGCAAAGTAAAGCGAAATAATTCTCGTCAAGCAAAAAGTAAAAGCTAAATGATATGTTGAAGTTAATTATCGGAGTTAGGGTAATACCTGTCGTGCTTCAATATAACACTGCGAACACAACAGACTCAATTCAGCTGCTAATGCTATGGATGATCTAAGTCAGAATATAGGAATTGTGGATCGGGATTCTCAAGCGGATCTTTGCCAAATTCTGACTTGTTGATTTGTGGGCTACTCTCCAGTCCACCGCGCCGCAAACGTTCATCGACATCAGTTCTTAACTTTCTGGAATACACTGCAAAGTGCCACTGTTTCACTGTTCGTCCTATCTCTAGGCGTGTACAGAGTAACTGAACTGAACTGAACTGACACGGTTTAGTTTTTAACGAAACAAGCGGACAGGTTGCTACGCTCTCTGTCCGCTTGATCTTTGCCATATTATCGGCCTGCGGCCTCCATTTTTGGCCCTTCAGACCTCAACTCGGCCTTCGGCCTCGATTTTCGGCCCTTCGGGCCTCATCTCGGTCTGCGGCCTCGATACACAGCGCTGCATACGCTGCAGCGTTACCGCTTGCTATAAAGATGTTGACGATGCGTCACCATGGTGACGACGTCTATATGACGTCACAGCCAATCGCAGTCCAAACTGCAGCATCCCTCTTTTAAATACATAGATGGCCAATAAGCAAGCAGGGCGAACCCGCTGATCATTGGTTGACGCGTCCGTGCGCGTAGTTACGTAGTCATGAACGCCGTTAGACGGTGCCTACTGTAATGCATTACTGTTTGCACGTTGGCCAGTTTGTCAAAAACTAAACCATGTCAGTTCAGTTCAGCTACGTCGCTCTGTACGCGCCTGATAGTAAAAAAAATTCACGTACATGTATGACGTATTCCGTACGCGCAAGTGAGTCCCTACTATATCACAAGGCAGTATATACATTACGCGGTCCGGACGTTGGGCGCTCCAGCGATGCATGCAGTCCGTCATGGATCTTGCCTGCCGGAGAGCTTCTTCTATGATTGTGTTTAGGAAAGTATGTTTTCTTTGATTCTTTTAGTGTTTTGAAATGCTGGTTAGCGACGGTTCTACTTGACTCCGCTTTTCAGTCACCGTAGCCCCACCTGTCATATGGGATCACACAGTGTTACCTGCCACCCAAAACAAACGAACGCCCCCCGCCAGAAGGCCGGTACTCCATTTATTTACCCCCGAGGGATGGAAGGCTGAGTTGACCTTAGTGCTCCCTATATATGATTTACCTATCTGCAGACCTGCAGTTGCCCATCCAAGTAGCGATAGCGACTTGACCAGGAGTCGAACCCCTGACCCGTCGGTCGCGTGTCCGACATCCTGCCGTTACGCCACCGCAATTTCCAGTCCCTTCCGCACGCAGCGATCGTCACGCATCAGCAGTACCAAACGTACATTCCGTAACAGCCCAGGGCGATGTAAAGCTCTCATTCCAAGACATGGGTACGGCTACACACTACGGCGTCCATCCGTGGTAAAACGTTCCAGTTTTATAGCGGCGGCGTTGTAATAAAGGGCCGCACACAGTCATCCAATTTGTCGCTTTACGCCAGACCGGACGTGCACACGTAGTGGCCTACGCAGTGAGTTGAGTGAGTGGCCACCGCCCAGTGTCTCAACTGATCATCTCGTCCTGAAGTTATTACTCGGTTTTCACTGCGATGAAGCATTCGTGGATGTTGTACGTGTGATAATCAGCTGTGTGCATGGATGCGTGCGTGCTACTACCAGTTTGTTTGTTCTCGATATAACGCAACCTTTCCGTAACGAGTAATACCCTGTTTACACGATCATGAAGCAAACATGAAGCAAACTTAAAGCACACGTCGTGCACGTGTATTTTGAATACGTTAGCTTCATGTTTGTGTCATCGTGTAAACGGGGTATAAATGAAGAATTCTTCGAATTTAGCCAAAGACAGTGTGACAATATGACAATACATAATTAAGGCTATGTGCTGCTTTCTGGAACGACTGTCCGCCAAAATTAATGTCGCTGCGGCACGCATTAAGCCTAATTATAGGCCTAGTCATAGATGTGTAAAAGTTGGTAAATTAAGTGTTTTATTTTAATGAATTTATGCAACTTATTGATTACAGTTTCAACCTATGAGTTTATTTAAAGACAGCACTCGACATGGTTTTTACTTTTATCTAGGCATATATCGGTATGGCGACATTACCGGTACAGGACTTGTGTACGCTGCAAAATACAAATACGATATGACTATAAATGAACTAGAACGCAGTCAGAGACTGCAGACCTCCGCCAACGCCTTGCTGTTTGCCAGGTGGCGTCACCATATTCGATTTGGCAGCGGTTTCCCTTATGCCCCTTTTAACGCAATGTTAACGAAAATTTCAAAGTGATCCAGAATCCAGGATTCCTTCCGGATCACCCACAAAATCGAATCACTTGTAGTTTTTGCCATTCCCGACATTCCCTAAAAATTTCCGAAAGATCCGTGCATAACTTTTTGAGTTATCTTGCTAACAGACAGACAGACAGACAAACAAACTCTGGCAAAAACATAACTTCCTTGGCGGAGGTAATTAAAAACTAAAAAATAAAATTTCACAACTTCCAAAAACATACAATCAGACGGCCAGACAATCTCGTTTACAATGACGCCGTTACGTTAGGAGCCGTGAGTCGGCACATCACAATGTTGCATGCCGTCAATGGTGGTGGATTTTTAATATCCTGGGTACAAATAACCCCCCCGCGACAGAAACCCCCTGCGACAGTATCCCCTTTACGACAAACCCCCTTAAGACGAAACCCCTACTTCTTTGTTTTTGCCGTACTGCATCTTTTAAAAACAATTTTTGCTGTATTACGTCCGTTTTTGGTAGGGGCGGGGGTTTCTCGCAAGGGGTTTTGTCGACGGAGGGTCGTCGTACACTCTCGATATCCATGCAGAGAACGTCAGTTGCGGCGTAACGACGTTTCCATAGTCAGGTCGTCGCCCGCCCGTCGGCGAATTAAAGGCATTCGTTATTCGGCTGACGATGATTTGAAAGGCATCAGACTGCTGCTGCTGCTGCTGACTTGACAATGACTGCCCAACCCGTTGCTTGTCACGGCAATGAGCGGCAGTGGCGTCGTGGGTTCGAAAAAGTTAGGGGAGATGGCAGAAAGTTGCAATTTTCCTGAACGACTGCTGCAAATTTCTGACGCAGAAGATTTCTGGTGCTCAAAGTTGTAAATTTGCCCTGAAATCTCTCCACATGGGGATTTTCATCCCCAAAATTGTGTTTTTTTCTGGAAGAAAGTTTTATGATTATAAGAAAATTTGGCTAAAATTAACGGAGAGCAGTGGCGTCGTGACAGGGAAGGCAAGGGTAATATATTGCTTTCTTAAATTTTTGCTGTTGGAAAAATGTCGCGAAATTTTTTTCTTGTCGGAAAATTATCGTCAAAGCTGCAAAATATGGAACTCAAAAATCCCATCTGAGAAAAATTTAGAAGCAGATTTAAAATTTTGAGCAACCGTATTTACTCTGTAGGAAATTTGCAGCTGTCGTGTCAGAGAACTGCAACTTCGTGCACCCCACATCTACTGGTCACGGCCCGTGAGGACCGTTGGCTCTATCTGGTGCATAACATTTCGGTGGCCGGTCACGCCAAGGCATACCCAATCGCCCGGCTGGGTCGGGTCCAATCCGTGGGTGGTGTAGTGGACTAGCGGGTATCTACCCTGTGCACTGCAATCGAGCCAGTGGCGACTGGCGACTGATTTCGTTATATATAACGCGCTAGTCTCAATTAGGCCTACGACGAAGGACTAACGTCGGCCGCTGTCACAGTGGGCGAAACGCCCGTGTCTAGCACGTCATCGCCTTTTCGGCATGAAGTAATAGCTGATCCTGACGAACTTTCAGCACCGGCCTCATTTATTTCCAGACCTGCATCGCCCGCTGCATGGCCTAGGCGTGAAAAAAATTCCTGTCTCCGCTTGCCATCCATCCGCCGGTAGCGCCGCCTGAAGCTTTTGTGGTTTACTGGTGGCGTCTTCTTCGTTCTTTGTTTTTTTTCGACGCGAGATATGCGAACTCCCTCGACCGATAGAGGTGCAACTTTGCCGCGCGATCGGAAGATGGTTTAAAATAGGTGTAAAATTTAAAACCTTTTCACTTATATGGGTACCAATAGTGTCAAAAATTAGCGATGACTTTGCTGCAGATTTTCTGAAGATTTCGTCACCAAAAACAAATGTCGAAAACCGGTCAATAGCGAAGTTTGCGACAAGGAAGTCAGCGTCCCACTCCACTTGTTGACTTGTTGACTCATGGGGTGTCACGTCAGTTATGTACTGAGGTGATCCGGCGAAAACCGCGTCAAATGAATAAATAAACACTCGCATTTATAAAACGTTGTAAGAACATAGCTTCAGAGGCGCTAACAATCGTAGATTATAACTGACGCCGTCGAATCTTCTTGTCTACCGGATAAATAATTCTCAAAGAATGCGCGAAGTTAAGGCGCGAAAAACTACTGCGCTTCCGGTTGCCGTTCTTTTTAAAAACCTCCGTCCTGAACATTTTAATTAAACCCTTAAAAATATTGGGGCAGTTTTTTTGTTTGTTTTCAAAGTTTTTCTGAAACACAACAGTGTTTACATTTAGTCTGTAATGTTACAGTATTTTCTGATGGGTGCTATTGCATGTTGTGTAAAACAGTACACAAAATGTCATATAACGAAAAAAATTTTTTAAAAACATAAAATATATTTCTCCGTTCGTATTTCTTCGTCAGACTTAAAACAATAGCACGGACAATTTTACGCTACATAAGATTGGCAAGCACTTAGGCCTACACGCAAACATAATGGGTAGTGATTGAACCCTGGCCTGATGGCCAGATATATTTTTAGGCTGCTCAGCGCACAGTTTCAGCGTTTCAGCGCTAGACACAGTTCACTGCCTATTCAGCCTAGCCACCCTTCACAGAGGCCAAAATCTACTATTTTGATCTGCTGTGAATTTCTTGCCATAATTGAGGTTTTTCAACGTCTCTTCGTTTTCGAGTTAAGAGTCCGCATGCAGCAGACGAACAGTCGCAAGACCACCCGCCAATGCAGTTTACGAACAATAACGTCGCATACAGTGACATTGGAATTGGACGCGTGTCTGTCTAATAAAACCGAAATAAAACGTGTACCGGTAACCACAGTATATTTCAGTACAGATCCTCTACACATCGAACATTCTTTGCACGATTATTAACAGCAGCGGCGGCGTCGATCGAGAGCGCAAAAAAGTTGGGAGGGGCAGGATGATGCAATTTTACGACACAGCTGCAAATTTCCGACGGAGGACATTATTTTTGAGTTGTGACTTTTTTACCTGCTTTTCTCTTTTTGGAATTTGCACCCCGCCATGCGGCTTTTGCTCTCTTTTATTCTTTCTTGCCTTTTATTTTAACCAAAATAAGGTATTTCCACCCCAAATTTTGTACCTTTGGAAGAAAATTCATCGACGGGGTAAAATTTAGGGGAGGGGCAATTGCGCCCTGGCCCTCTACCACGACGCCACTGATTAACCGGACTGGCCAAGGTGTTCCGAGCACGCGGTGGTTGTAGC
>Ga0209367_1007243_pt1 | contig 15306 bp, 5 predicted proteins | sample WorMetLIZISLAND2_FD_187412 | JGI IMG/M metagenome (GOLD analysis project Ga0209367, IMG submission 187412) | Marine gutless worms symbiont microbial communities from Max Planck institute for Marine Microbiology, Germany - Olavius geniculatus... ... | reverse complement strand
CCCACTGAACCCCTGGTTAGACGCAAACATGTTAAAGGGTTGTTCGATAAATAAGTTACAAAACAGCATCATTCTGTTAGTTTTCCAAATCTGAAATAATCCAGAATACACGTTTTGTAGAGAATTTTATTCCCAATACGTGTAGAAATTGTTTCGATGATGACGTCATTATAGTGACATCATCTGTTCACAGAACACAGTCTGCACGTGTATTATTTTCCCCACCAGTAATCTATCATTACTTGCAAGTGACAAACAGCATAGGAATGAAAAAAAATGAATAAACTTAACAAGTTAACGCCATCTCTTTAAATGCTAAAAAAATAACGTTTCATTTTTCAACATATCGTCCGAGTTTGCTCAATGAATTTTGTCCAATCTGTCAGCAAACTTCCGAATGCCTGATGTAAAGAACGATGCTGGCTGCTGTCTAATCCATGCCACTGAAGAACGACTGATTGCACCTGGGTATATGACACAATTATCTGTCCGCTTAGCATTCTATTAACTGTTCGTTTCTAAAGCACTTGTTGTCATAATACAGGACTGCCGTTATCAGGTAATTCGTTACCCGGGTACCTGACCGGGTAGCTTAGCGGGTACCCGGGTACCCATCGGGTAGTAAGTAAGTATGACACTGTTGTACAGGGAGAGGTATAGGCCTATTCTCACTTTTTCATATAATCTTAATCTACTGATGCAAATATCAAGCATAAAACGAAATGCTGCTAAAATGACTGCTCAGTTAAACAAAAGAAATAAATTCTGCCTGAGCTAAAACAGGAAAGTGCTGACACTATGATTCACAAGAGACGTTTGAAGATTATCTGTAAACTAATTTGTGAGTTGTGGTGGTGATTTTGGATTCCGAGCTATGTGTTGCCTGTAATGCGTTTTCTGTCGTTTTTTCTTTTTCTCTGTGTTTCTTTGTCTGTTTGCTGCATTTTTATGCAAAATAAAATGTGTGTAAGCCTAATTAGGTCCAAGAGTCCTCGAATATTTAAAGATGGGACAGCACACCAATCAAAAATTCAAAACTTAAAAGTTACAACATCAAAAGAAACAACAAAATTATTCAAAAACGTAAAACTAATGCTGGTAAAAAACTAAATATTTAATATTAATTTTAAAATAATTAAACTAAATATTCTATGCAGATACCCGGGTAGTTTATTACCTGGTTACCCGCGGCAGCCCTATGCATCGCAGAGCGAATCTGACTTGCACTTATTTTCTTTGGCCCACAAAAATACAATAATGGCACGCTGTTCATTATGGGAGAATTTCAGTGGCAATGTAGCCGTATTTAATGACGTCACAGTGATGTCATCGTAATAAAACTCACAGCTGCTACTCAGTATTTAATTTCCTACAAAACGTATATTTTTGGGTTTTTCATATTTGGAAAACTAACAGAATTATGCTGTTTTGTAACTTATTTATCGAACGACCCTCGTATATCTCATACAAGCACAGTTATAGCTTACCTTGTCTAGAAATTTGTTGCAATGGCAACAGGGATCGGTAAAGGGTAAATACAAGCAGCAGTATTAGTAAATTAGTCGGCAGATTTCTATGTTTACATGCACCAATATGTAGATTAAGTGTAAAATGTATGGCCAGCAGCTTACCGTTGTCGATCACAACTGGTCGTCTGTGTATAAGTTGTGCCCGTCGTGGAAAGCATGCGAGGAACTCGTTTGCAGAAGTCCGATGTGTCACCTTCAAGTTTCGCCTGCTGCTTGTTATCCCGACTGCCCAGCTTACTTCTGAGTAACATCGCATACATGAAGCATTATTAATTGTCCTTTGTATGATACTACACAAAAGATGAGAATGTCATGATTGCATTCTTTTTTTTATAGCAGTTGAATAACAAGACCAGAAATTCAGCTGAACAGAATTTTTAGTGCCATTCTCTATTCTTCGATAATCTGAAATTCTCTCCTTATAGTCTTGATAATGAATGATCCAATAAACAATACTGTCACTTACCATTCTACCCAGTATTAGTTTAGGTAGCACATCACAGGTTTCAATGCTGAAATGATGCATAAAAATGTGTTTCATACATTCAGTTACTTACTGACTTAAGTTCCTATTAAACAAGGCTTCACAACTTCTCTTCTGTACCTGGTACTGATAACATTCAGTCATTTCACAACCTGTATACAAAGTACAAGTAACTTCACCCGTAGCCAGTAGCCAAACGACAATTTAGTTCACTGAAGCCCAAATTCCATTACACCAACTTTGTGTGAAAGTCCGTGACAAGTTCCCGACAAAGTCGCAAACACAAGTCATGAAAGTCCGCGACACAAATCACGTCACCGACTTTCATGATTTGTGTCCACGACAAATCCACGACTTTGTCGGAAACTTGTTGTGGACTTTGTCGCCGACTTTCCCCATGCATTGTAACAGACTAAATTCCATTAGAGCAACACAAACAAGTTTGTCGCGTACTTGTCACAGACTTTGTCACAAACACCTCAACATGTCCAGATGGGTTGTGTCCACGACTTTCGTAATTTGCGTCGGCGACTTTCACCAAAACTTCACGGTTTCATAATTTGTCACTGTTTGTGTCCGCGATTTTCATGATTTGTGTCTACGACTTTCCCCGCGGGTAAGTTTCGGTGAAAGTTGGTGTAATGGAATATAGGCTTGAACAAGTTAGCGTCTATTAATGTTCAAAAATGGCCAAATTTAAAAGTCACGGAATGGTGCGGCAATGTCTGCTAAAAATGTGGGATTCTTCCTATCTGATAGATGCAATACTGCTATTATAATAAATCAGACTATCTGCAGTGTGCACGTTGCACAAATTTATGATAAATTTCCCACCATAAATGCACACAATTTTGCAGCTGCAAATCCATAAATGCCTCTTTTAGATTTGATTATGATCTGAGACAACTTACAAAACATACATCAGAATATTCTCTGTTATGCTGAATCACTCCTGTCGACTACAAAATAAATCTTCCAGTGTCACTGTACTTACATGCGTACACCGAATGATACATAATGATAAACGCACTGCAATTTATATAATTTAGTTGGAATGATGAACAAAAAAGCTTGCACCTCTTTGGACCAGCGGATAGGTCATCCTCGCCAGCAGTTCCGGGTTCCTCCAGCATGAAATCCAGCACGTGGCTCGTCTCCGCATCACTCGGCTTCTTTGAACATACCACCACGCCAGTACCGGCAGCACTCTGAACAGCAGCAAAATATACGGCAGAAAAAAACAGTACAAAACAAATTTTGACAACAGATATCAATCAAACAATATTTGCGTTACAATAAAAACTGAAAACGTTAACAACTGACTCAAGTTCATTAGTCTACAGTAGTGTTGTGCGATACCTGAAACTGGAGGCATGATAACGATACCGTCTCAGATATCGAGTATCGCGATACTGTTGCGATACAGAAAGTTCATATGAAATGTTGGTCCACAGGCCCATTGAAAACGGGCAAAGTTTTCCTGCATTCCCGATGTTTGGATGGCCCCGCTATCGCTTTAAAATATATGATTGCTATATGTTTGACAACTTTTAATGTGACATGTTATTCTCGTTGCTGTCACGCCATGTGCAGTAGTTGTCAACAATAGAGTGATTGCATCGTATTGAAACTGGTATCGTCACGATACTTTGCGATATCGTGGCACCATGATATATCGAGATCTCTTCGATACTGGTAATGAAACATTGGTACTCACGATACTTATCGAGGTATCGCACAACACTAGTTTACAGTTGAGACATTTCACGTAGGTTGGCTATCTAAAACAGGTTATTAAACAAACAACTATCCAAGGTCCTTAGCATGGTTTTGGCTAAAGCAAAGCATCAACCTTCAACAACACTCTACCAACTTTCAACTTTAAGCCTATTCACTTCCAGAGACATCTCACTGCTGAAAAACAAGTGTTACATTCACCGTACAATCCACCCAATTAGATTAATCAGACACTCCAGCACCTCAGATCGTAACTAAAAGGCGCTCGCGAGAGTGCATATCTCTGCCAAGTGAAGTGATTTAAACATTACTATTACTAATACAACTACACCTACTAATACTACACCCACCACTACTACTATAGCTACAGAAAAACAGAACAACCAAACTCGTAATCTCCTCTGATGTTCACTAAGTTCACCTTGGTGGAGATAATAAGATAAAGCATAAAAAATAAAAATGCAAAAATGATAACTAACCGAAGGTTGGGTCTCCTGAGTTTCAGTGTCTGCAGCTGTCCTGCGGCACAACGTGACAATTAAATACTCAATATCAAGATGTAATTTTTATATAATAAATAACAAAAAAGCCTTTTAACATCAAGCACTATCCTATGGACATTTCCACAAATTATTCAACATTTAAAACTTTATGTATTTAATTAAGTCTCTGTATATGACATATGTGTAAACAATGCATACTGTTGCAATGACTGTTGTCATAGGCAACATATTTATAACTACAATATGATCAAATTTAATAAATAAATCATGGCGTAATCATGCGTAAAGCAGTCACAGATAAATGTATGAAAACATGACAAAAAGAAAGAAGTACTGGTGCAGGTGACAGCTCCTAACTATTCTAATAAATATTACTCCAGAAATAAACTGGTGCAAATTAAGGCTGAACAAGTAATTCGAGCTAATGCTCATCAACATGCACAAAAGCTTATAGCAGTTCTTGTTTGCAAATTGCCCTAGTCTAGTCTATCTCCAGCAATTTTATCGCAATTCACTCTTGAAATGCGCAGAGCAGCCGAAAATTGGAAAAGAAAACAATGTAACCCCTTATTTTGGGAGTTCAGGGTCTTTCAAAGTCATTGATATTGATACGACTAAAAAGCTTGTTACTAGGGCTTGTTGCGATAAGCAGCATATCCATGCCTATCTGCAACCGTTTTCACAATAGACTGGCCAACAACGGTAAAATAACGACTTTATGGGGTACCTCTTTTTGACGCCCTCATGCGCAGGTTTCCTTAAACCTAGAAGGTCAAAACTTGGACCGTAGAAATCTACGTTCAATGCTAAAAACTCACACGCCACTTGTCTTAGTCTATCTGTAGTAAATTCGGCACAATTTGCTCTTGAAATATGCCACGCAGCCCAAAATCACTAAAAATCCATAAAAACACCTATTTTGTGGTCAAGGTCATCCGAGGTCATTGAATTCGGTGGCAATCAAGAGCCAGTGTACGACTTCCTATTAGTCATTAATAGTAACCTATGTCCTATCTTGCACCGTTATTGAGATACAGCAATTTATTGGCTAAAAATCACAAATTTTTCCTACCCCTCTCATTTAGCACCCTCGTTTAGGCTGACTCCTTTCAAATTCATGGAAAATCATTACAGTTCCTGAAACTAGTGACTTCCAGGCAGCCGACGGTAAAAATTTGGTGATCCTAGCTTGCACTGTTTTTGACTGATCCACCCATGTGTCAAACAGACAGACAGACAGATGGACAGAATTGCGATGGCTAAGATGCGCTAAAGCAGTAGCTGCTTTCATGCATAAAAATATAACTAAGCTTACAGGCTGTCGGACGTCAACTGGTGTCCGCTGGTGTCTAATAGTTGTGACGCTTCACGTTCAGCAGCCAGCGATTCACTGATCCTTACAGCTCTCTTCTCTACATGATCACAATGCGGGCTAATTTACACAGCAAGGTCTCTCATTTACAACAAATACATCAACAAATATTAACAACAGATATATGAAAATGCCAACAAACAGCAACATCGAATTACAACGTTAAGCAATTAATTTGTTAACATTTTGCCAATTATTGCTGCTTCCATCAAAATGACTGTTTACGTTTGGTTTCATGGCAAAAAGTCATTCCAACGAAGGCAGCAGCAGTTGCTGAAACAACACTGAATTAGTCAATAAAGACGTCTTCCATTTGACAAATTCATGTAGCTTATTTACCTAAGGAAATTTCCATCTGAGTTTATTCGAAGAGAGAACAAGCTACTCACTTCGTTTTTCATCATCGACAACTCCACTTGCACTCACTTGCATTGCCTCCACTGCAATTCACGACAACCTCATTACATCACACTCGATCAGTATCCAGACAAAACCTGGACACAGTGATATAGGCTTAGATGCAGGAATAAGGTTAAGGTTAAGGTCAGGGATTAGGGTTTAGGATAGGGCTAGAGATTGGTATAAGGTTAGGGATTACAGTTAAGAATAGGGATAACGTTAGGTAAAAGTTAAGGTTAGGGCTAGGGATTATGGATTAGTAATAGGAATAGAGTAAGGGTTAGGGTGAGGGTTCGTGTAGTGGACTAGTTTTGACGGTCCAGATTTTGTCGATCCAGGTTCTGACAGGGAACCCAATCAGTCACGACAGTTTATTTATAACACAGTGAACACTTTAGGCAACAAAAAATGTTACCGCTCTGCAAATATGATGTCACATACAACAGTTAGCAGTTATGTTGACATAAAAGTGCAGAACTCACGACTCTCTAAGACAAGCTGTGTTATGAAAACATTAAATTTCAGCAAAAAATATGTCAAAAACTAATAAAAAACAGCATAACACTGCAAAGAGTCAATCCTTACACATCCAATTTGCCTACAGAGATATAACAACATGATGTCACTGTCACTGTTGTTGCCCACATCATACCAACTCAACTTAACCTCCTATCTTAATCTCCTATGTACGCGGAGACAAAGAAGCATAACTGCATAGCCTTTCCATTCACAGACTAAATGTACATAATCTATACAAGAAAATCATTTAAGGCAAAAGAGAAGCACTTCTGAAACAGATTTTGTCGGCTAACTCTTGTGGGCATGGTTCAATAACTCAATAAAATAAGCCGACAAAATCGTTGAACCTTCACAATTTTGTCATTCGCAACTTTGCATAACAGTGACTTCACGAATACACAACAGCAAATTGCAAAAATGATATGTGCATTATTTTTCTCAGCATCTAATAAATACAAACAGATATTACAGAATACATGTAATTAACAAAATATACAATGTAAATCAGTATTAAATTTGTAATATCTCCATCACATCAATGCTAAATAAAACACAAAAAATCACAAATGCCTCCTTACACTGAGCTTTCAAGTGACGAAGCTTGGCTTTCTTTTCATTCAGTACAATGGCAAACTACAAATACAACAAAAGTCTCATCACTAGATCATACATGCACAAAAACCACCTTTGGGCTAAAGTTTAAACATTAAACTGCACAATTCAGATTGTCCAAGTGTCACAACACTAAAAAATTACAAATAATTAAAAGTTTAATTTTTAGCCGACCGTACTTAAGTAACAGTCGAGCTGTTGTCACGGTTGTCATCCGGCGTCCAACTGTCTGTCCGTCTATCACGGATGTATTGTGGCTAAACAATGCGAGATACAGCCTAGATTGCTATTGATCACTGATACAAAGTCGCATATTGGCTTTCAAATAAAATGAAAATCATTGACCTTAGATGACCTTGAATGTCACTGAAAACCAGTAAGGTCGGCTATCCTAGCGACAGCTGGGCTTCTTGTTAATATACTGGTAAAAAGTAACAGAATATCACCATTGATGTGTAAAGCATCTCAATTATTACACAAACACAAGCCACTCTTCAACATACCTTGGCATACAAATCTTTCTCTGTTTCCTCTTTTATGTTAGCACATGCTTCAAGCTTCTAATCTCAACACAAGCCAAGCAATCAATCACAGTGTAACATGTCATCACAGAAATTAATTATTAACTATAGTTGGTACAGAGCAAGTAAGAATCTTTAAACAGCTAGCTTTTCACAACTGAACCTTTCGCAAAGTAAATGATGAATTAATCATTAATTACAATTAAAACTAACAGTGGCTACTGTGCAAAGATATGTAAAACTTTATCAATTTATTCAGCTCACAGCTGTGACAAATGCAACAAGACAATGCAGAAAGGAGTGCAGTTTTATCCGATCATGTTCTCAGGAAAAAGTGACTACCAACTTTCTGATGCATCTTGGCATTGTAACTAATCAAAAATTCAGTAATTAAAATTGTGCTAATGTCTAAAATTTTTAACAATTAATTGTGTGTCAATTTCCATATCTTACTGTAATGCACAAAAAGTCTGTCTGTTTGTCTGTCTGTCAGCGCCCTCTAGCACCTTCTGTGTTGCACGGTCGTGGACAGTGATCATGGCGTTTGATTCCTTGGACCTTAAATACGTGCCCCCAACTTGCCCCCTACGGGCAGCCTGAGGGGGCGAGGGTTGAGTGTTCGAGTCTTCTTTCCCCCCTAATTCTGCCAAGCCCATCAGCTTAGCGCACCACGTAGTGCTTCATCGCGGAAAACTCCCATCCATAGGGCGGGGCGCTTTTACTTCTAGTCTCTATTAAAGAGTACAAAAAAACGCATGGATAAATACAATCACTTTTCAATAATGACAGAAAAAACCAATAATAATAATATAATAATAATAATAGCCACAACAACGTTTATAGTGCTGTCTTGTAGCAGGTGCTAAACTGCCATCGCGAGAATTCAATGTCGTTCGTTTGGGCAACAGCAGCACGAGCGTGCCAGACAGCCACCAACCTTTGGTCCAAGCCACTGACCCAAACCTCAAATACGCCTGTAGGCAGCAGCTACAGTACTACACTTATCATTGCCATTATTACTCAATACTCATTTTACCATCCCATGGAGGGTAGAAGGCTGAGTTGACCTAGTCTGCTGGCTTCGTACTGAGATGGTTTACCTGCCAACAGGCAGTCAACCATCAAAGCACTAACCTGGCCCGGCGTAGAGCAACTTCATTGATCAGATGAAACGTGTTACCGCTATGCCACGCCACCAACATTGTTCTTGATTAAACTATAGTTCTAAACTATCAAGAATTTCAAATTCAGCCAAAATTTGACATTGGCCTAAATGGTTAAATATAATTAGCATTTGGGGCTGCACTACTAAGCTGAAGATAAACAGTGCCAATAAAATAACAGCCAAAGATGCAAAAAAAACAAATGCAAAGAAAGCGGCAAAAAACCTTCAAAGCATCAGTGTTGTCAGCAGCCAAGCGATCGCAGTTGGCCTTTAGATCCAGCGTTTTCTGACGAAGCTCACTGTTTGCTTGTATCATGCGATCAAACATCGTTGACAGAGCTGTGTTAAACTGATCCACAGGTTCCATGACTAAACTGCCAAGCTGAAACTAACGAACATCGACCATCACTACATTTCACAATATTTTGGCAAACCAGTGTCTGGCTTTTTTGCCCCTTTGCCGTTTCACCTCCTGGCTTGTTCGCCTCCTGGCTTTTTCGCCCTCTGGCTTTTTCACCCCCTGGCTGATTCGCCCCCTCACCTTGGATGATTTGCCCCCATTGTGTAATTCGTGTTTAGCAATTTACTTACAATGAAGCATACAAAACTTTATTCAGATTCGTTCAGTCAAAATGATATTTCTATTGTACTATGTCTAGGGGGTTACTTTGTTCAGGACACCGTGAACAAACAAAAGCTACTATCAAGTGCAAAACAGCACAGTCCACAAAACGTTCTACCACAGTCTCACAGCATTAATATGTAACATTATATCACGTCTAAAACAAAAAAAAATAATCAACCAAAAAATCAACAAAGTTCAGTGTGATTCCAAGTAAAATCATAACTTTAACAATGCATTAAATTAATTACTAAAGACCTAATAAATCTAGTAACAAATCTAGAATGTGCTGTCTGCAATCTGGCTTATTCAGGGGACAAAAAGCCAGGAAGCGAATGAGCCAGAAGGCGAAAAAGCCAGGGGGCAAAAAAGCCATGGGGCGAAAAAGCCAGAGGGCAAAACGGCAAATGGGCGAAAAAGCCATAATTCTGGCAAACCATTCCACATTTTAAAAACGTGTAAGTATTAGCCATAGTAAAAAGTAAAAGACAGATTTCGATTGAAATCTGAATTTCGAGTGGCGCTGTGCTTTGTCAGTTAATTTTAACACGGCTGTTGTCCAGATCATAATAATGCAATGACACAGTAAGCAAAATAATGTGCATAAAATAAAGCAAGCCTCAAATTCAGCTCACTGACATTGAGCGCCTTACAAGTGACTATATTATTAGAGATTAGTATATGCCTAGAAAAAGAAAAAAAGCAGCATTCAAGAGAGAATAACACAGACCTTTATGTGATCTTTTTCGACAACTTTCTTCCAAATTAACTGCAGAGATTTGTCGCCTTTGTCGGTGAACTCTTTCAACTCGCATTCAAAGCCATTCGCAAATTCTCCCATTAATGCACTTCTTGTCTGCATTTCATAGTCCTCGATGTCCGCATTGTCTGCTGACAAAGAATCTTTTCCAACTAAAAAAATATATTTAAATATAACATTAATCAGCATATATACAAATATCCAGTAAAACTACAAACAGGACCAACTATTAAATGCAAAGCAGTACAGTCAATGTCACACTCAACCACAGTTTCACAGCATTAATATGTGACATTATACCACGTCAAAAACAAAGAAACATTCAATAAACTTCAATGTGGTTCCAAATAACACCATGTATTACATTAATTACTAAAGACCTAATAAATCTATTAACAAATCTCGAATATGCTGTCTGCAATCTGGCTTATTCAAAGTTATTTTAAATTACAGCCCTGCGTATAATTTTTCTGCACAAACTGCACAGCGATTGTCACATGATGAGAATACATAAACAAAGTGGCCCACCACATCCGTGCCAGGCGCCGACGGTGTCAGTCAGTAACAGCTCGATGTCTCCATCTTTATCTGTTGTCAGTAAATAATATTGTACATCGTTGCACTGCAACCTGCAAACTCTTTGATTCATTATGTATCCTGCAACGTCGACAAAAAGATAAACAACAAAATAATCATTCTTCATCATTATGCACGACTTAAAAGTTAGCAAAATATTGCTTGCGAACTGACGTCAAATTAAATACAGATCCATTCATCATCAAATCAAGCAGAGTTGCTACGTGTGTTCATGTGCTTATCTGCATTTTACGTGGCTTCAAAGTATCCCCACCATCAGCATCATCAGTTTTTAAAACCACAGACTTTTAAATTTATGGCTGGCATGCAATACAAACATGGGCATGTGATTGGCTAAAAATTGCAAGTGCCCACTTATATGAATATTTATGACCTGCATTTTGCTGAAAACTGCCGGCACTTGGCAGGCTGAGTGACGTAAGTAAGTAAAGTGTGAATTTAATTTATATAGTGCATAAATGCCAAAACATGCCACAGTGCATAAATGCATACATCAGTACACTGAAAACAAAAATCATCCAAAGCTGGAAATGTTACATTTATCAACACGTTTCGAACTTGTATGTCCCAAAGTGTTCACTTGATATGTTCTAAGTTGGCTATGGGTAATAAGCAGATGTGCGGATGTGGCAACGGGTAAAAAATGGATAAAATCTGCAGATACTAAGTGCGGATATGTGGGTAAAAGACGGATGTGCGGATAACAGTTGTCAGGTATATTACCAGTCATAAAAGTTGTTAAGTTTTTCAATCATTCTCCATGTAGTTTTACTATGTAATTTTTCACTTTTTTTCGATTAATAGAACAGGTTATGTTTAACATAAATTATTTTTTTGAAGTTAGTATTTTGTAATTTTTCACCCAAATTTAAGCAAATCTCTATTTCCTTAGGCTTACATATTTCGTAACGTACATTGCGTGAGACCTTAAAAGTAAGTTTTTGAGTGTAGTACTATATACTTTACCGGTATATACTTTAATCTTAGTAGACCTAGTCTTCAAGGCATAAGAAATGACTCTTGAAATCGCACATTACAGGAGAAATTCGGGACATACAAAACACACCCTAAAGGCAAGATGAGGGTGGAGAATGCAGAGCAGCAGCCAGCATAGCAGTTACCTTATATGCTTCTTATTGGTGCAGAGGGTGTAAGAAATTTGCACTATGAAGAACAAGTTAAAAAACTTAATTTAAAGAAGGCATAGAAGTGATTCACTGGAAACATTTAAAATCATTAATGGTTGTTATAATTTGCAATCGGATTTATTCTTTGCATGTGATGAGGATCAAAGAAAAGGTCATTCAAAGAAACAGTAGATTAAATGTGAGAAAGTTTGTTTTTAGCAACAAGAGTTACTGATAGTTGGAATGCACTGTCTAATGTGTGTGATAACTGCCAAAGTGATTAGGATCACCGATTGGTGAAAATAAGTCAGAAGGTTAGTATCACCGATTGGTGGTTCTAACCTTCTAGGCTAAAATCACCAATCGGTGATACTAGCCGTGTGAACTATGATCACCGATGGGGCGAAACCGTGATATTTTCACATACCCGTAGTAGGGATTTTGGTGAGAGATTAAAAACTATAATTGCTTAGAGAGACAATATGAAAAGGAAGAAAACAGTAACTTTCAAAAACGCAGCAAAGTAGCCAAAAAACATTCCCGACAAAGATTACGAAGATAGAGAGAGAGACGTTGAACCTGATGAGACGGTGTCGTAGCATTTCATCTAATCGCATTTCGCCTAATCGCTCCCCCAGTTGGGTCTACTGCAGAGCCCCAACCGAAATCGAACTAGGGTCAGGGTTGGGGATAGGGTTAGAGTTAAGGTTAGGGTGAGGGTTAGGGTAAGTATATGATGCGAAATGAGATTAGGCGAAATGAGACGACACCCGTCGTATACTTACTTACAGTCGGCCAAAAACATGGTACAGAAAAAATGATGAATGACAAAACAAAGCTTGTCAAAGAAGCAAAAAACGACAAAGCAAGTCGTTGTTGTTGGTCCCCCTATCATAAAAAGATTAGGCAAAATGGGATTAGGCGAAATGCGATTAGGCGAAATGCTACCCAACAGATGAGACAGAGTTAGAATGTGCACCTTTGCATGAGCATAAGCCCAGGCAGAGTGGGTTAGTAGGCAAAGCAGTAAAACAAAGACTATATAGATCTCTAATGCGCTTAATACATTTTGTCATCAATATTTCGCAAAAATGTATGTCTTCAGCTGGCGTTTGAAAATATCGAGACTCAGTTCTGGGTCACGAAGACTGTCTGGCAGTGAATTCCAAGTCGACGGGCCCGCCACAGAAAAGCGCCGATGACCGAAACTGTTCAGTCGATAGCGCGGTACGACCAACTTCCGCTGAGTGGCAGAACGCAGATGTTGACGGCCAGTGACTTCTGCTGTGAGTGTACAACTGTCCATCAAGTATGGCGGAGCAGTCCCATGGAGACATCGATACATGAGCACTGCGAGTATTGATGCGTCAAAGAATATTCCTTGGATTAAGTGCGACGTCTGTTTTTACTGGTACCATGAGTGTTGTATGCATGGTATTCAGTCGTCAACGAACGATGATGAACAATTCATATGTGCACACTGTTGAACAATTAGGTCATCTTTTAGATTAGCTCTGTATAATGTAGAATGTGCATGATTGAGTTTTTTCTAGGTGCTGATGTTTTTTGCTAATTATTTTATATGCATTGGTGATAGTGATCTTAGCAGATCGATCATTTTGGCATTGGCAGTTAGCTTCATCAATCGGTGATTTTAGCCTAAAAGGTTAAAATAACCGATTGGTGAAACAAACCTTTTGACTTATTTTCAACAATCGGTGATCGTAACTGCACTACAAGAAATCAATTCAAAAATTGTTTTAAACGTCAATTGCAACCGGAAACACAAAGCTGATTTAATGGTTATTTGTGATCATAAGCTTTATATGGCTCATGCCATCAGTAAAACTGGTGGCTTCGGTGAAAGAGGCGTGGCTGCGTACGATGGGTAAAAGGCGGATGTGTTCTGCATCGACATCCGTCTGAAACTGAGATCTGCACATTCGCCTTTTACCACCGTCCTTTTAGGCTTGAAGTCACACGAAACACATAGGCAGATTTGCAAAAGTTCGACCATAAATCTTAATTTGCTGCGATCACTTTGGTTAGAGTGAAGAAGACGGGAACAAACAAACCGATCCACTGTTATGTGTAGTCATGCGAAAAAAAAAGTTCCACTTAACTTGCACGTTTGCATGCCATTCAGTGCACATTTTTATGTATTGTTAACACTGTTCACTTTGTCATTATATTTCGCTGTTAGTTTAATTACTAGTATGCTATTTAGTATACATTTAATGCTAGTTTTCGCGAACTTCACTTGACGCAACCATTTGCCTATGGCTCAAAGAACTTTACGGGATCAGTGACCTGTGCACAGTTATGCACAACTGCTATCAAAATTACTACCTTCACCACAAAATGGAGGTGGGGTCTGGGGAGGGGGAAGCGCCCCCTCCCCAGGAAAATAAAAATGTCATGAATTGTTTTACTAGAACATAATAACTTGGTTCGGAAAGTGCACTTCAATAATAAATTATTCAAAACAGCACAGCCCTAATGTGGCGAACTACTTTAGTGCACACGAGATATCATTGCGCTTCGTTACAGTGAATGATGGCGGATTTTAACAATTTTCGATCTAAAACTTCTTCTTCTTCGGCGTATAATCAAACTTCAACAAGTTAAAGACTCCTGGGGTAGAGTGGAGTTTACTGGGCGCCATAGGAATACACTGCGCCTATTGTTTCACATATATACCGTATATATACCAATAGGGTTAGGGTTAGGATTAGGGTTTAGGGTTAGGGTTAGGGTTAGGTGTAGGGTCAGGGTTAGGTGTAGGGTTAGGGTTAAGGTTTAGAGTTAGGGTTAGGTGTATTCCTATGGCGCCCAGTAAACTCCACTCGTCCCGACTCCTGACCTGAACTTCACTAGTTTAATCGTTGTGTAACAAATTCGATTTTAAAACGAGCGGAATACGTTTCTTGCAGGCTTGTTCATCATAGTGCCGTATTCTGTCAGTTATTTAGCGTAAGCAATCGCTGAAAAAGCTGATCGCAAACTACCCATAGTAATAAATAGTTTCCGCCATCTTCACTCGTCCCATCATTTTTTCTAACCTGTGTTCTTCTTTTTACCTTCTATATTTCAAATGAAACAAATTACTCAAAATTTTACTAAATTCATAAACAACCCAACGTAGAATATTTATCAGTGTTTATTATTTTACTCCACTACTGTGGGAATACAAACGAGTAATCGCATGGACTCAAATCCGCAACAAACCAAAGTCATCATCATCATCGACAACCGTGGGCTCAATGCCCGTTGGTGTCTGACGCCATTCTTACTATCGCTGCCCACCGCTGCCTATCTAGGGCAGCGTGGCTTAACTCCTGCAGGGTTGTCCCACACCA
>Ga0209367_1007240_pt1 | contig 15307 bp, 8 predicted proteins | sample WorMetLIZISLAND2_FD_187412 | JGI IMG/M metagenome (GOLD analysis project Ga0209367, IMG submission 187412) | Marine gutless worms symbiont microbial communities from Max Planck institute for Marine Microbiology, Germany - Olavius geniculatus... ... | reverse complement strand
TAAATAGATTAGTTAAGATATGGAACTCACTACCTGATGATGTTGTGTCAGCATGCAGTGTTAATAGTTTTAAGAGACGTTTTGATTCGATTGGGCGTGGTTTTAGTTTGTATTATGACTATAAATCCGACATCTAGTACCGGAAGTCAATGTGAAAACAGTATTTGTTTAGTTTTATTGATATTTGTGTAAATGTTATCTACTTCGGACGGAAATAGAGGCCTCTGGCCTGCTTCCGGATATTCATTGATGATGATGTCGTGGACTATGGATCTTTGTCCAGATGATTACTATCAGAAAATTGGGCATATAGCTGACATTTTGCAGAGTATCTTAATTGGCTGGCTATATGCAAATTTTTGATGGAATTTTTAGAGACGCGTCGTATATTTAACGTTTTTTCACTATTTAACACCATGTTTGAAAATAAAACTTTAAAATTTTATTTTCCTGTTTCCAGTTGCAGTTTGACCAAAAAAATAGATATTTATTATTTTTTTATAACATTTCATGAAAATATTACACAACAGCGGGTGTTGTGAGTCGTGGGTAACTTACCGGTAACTTACGCGTAAAATACGTGTAAATTACCTGTAAGTTGCCAGCGCCGTTTGTTAGTACCGGTAATTCGACAACACTAACAGCAGCTCATAGAATGTGGTACACTGAATAATACCCAGCAGAACTAAAGCAAAATACTGCAGCACAACAGACTAGATGCAAACACTTTTGCTTCAGCAGGCCTAAATATTCGATGGCAACCAAATACTTTACCAATATTTTTGAAACAATATCAGTATAGGAACAAAGGTTTTGGGGGACAGGCGGCAACTCAAAGCACAAGAATGTTTATCATTATCATTACGCCTACGTAATAATTGTCTGTGCTTGCGCTGTGCGTGTGTGCTAGCGAGTGCGGATGAAGCGGATGTTCGTGCGTTTATCAACGAACTGTCAATCATGAAGAAAGTCGCCAAACATCATGTCAACGTCATTGCCTTCATTGGATGCTGTACCAAACTCACAGGTCTGTCTCATAATGTCTGTAGGTCTATTAGTTACAACGCTTATACCACTTTAGACAGTCCATTTTCTAGACTAAACTGGCAATTCGTCTGTCAATTTCTCCGGTGCAAATTATTTATTACAATCAAAGTCATCGTCATCATCCAGCGGTTAAGGCGTTGGATACGAGACCGAAAGGTTTACGATTCAATTCCCAGCGGTGCACTACCGGGTAACAACTGTGGGCAAGTTGTTAATGCGTACCTGCCTGTGTAGATGCTAGTGTCTAGTGGTTAGTGTCGACTCGTAACTTTCATGTTGCGGTTTGATTCTCACTGCCGTCATTAATTGCAAGCAACCTTGAGCAGCTTGGTAACCTACTGTGTACTCAAGCCAACTCAGCCTCCTACCCTTCGTAGGATGGGAAATGACTAATAGCTTACGGGCTACGGGGTGAAGGCCTAGTGTGGCTGATTGGGGCGGTGGTATGTCTGCTAGATGCATACCGCGGGCCCAATTGTTCGCTTAGGCGGGCAATAAATAGCCGCATAGTGCGCTGCGGTATCATTAGCTCACGCCAATCAGCTGCCACTTTCAAGATTGTAAAGCGCTTCTGGTCTTGAGTCTGTGTCATGTAAGAAGCGCTATAGCAAATGCTGGACTTTACCTTTATCTTTACCTTTATTTCTGTTTCTGTACTGAGCTTGTATACTGCGTCCATATACTGTACGCAGGCGGCGATAGTGCATTAATAGCGGTGGAGTTGGCTCGCTACGGTAACCTGCGTGACTTGCTGCGACGCATTCGTCCAGCTGCCCACATCGTCAGCAGCTCGGACGATGCAACGTCACACAACCCCGCTGCCGTGTCCATACATCACTGTCAGCATTGCGCCGACGACGCTCTCGTGTCAGCAGGTGTCAGCACCGTCACCGCCAGTTCTTACGATTACGTCAAAGTGACGTCACGGGATCTGTTGTCGTTCGCACGCCAGGCCGCTCGAGGCATGCAGTTCCTTGCCTCAAATAAGGTCATCCACCTTTTTTTTATCCACGATCTGCTACACTAGCGCTGCTACCTACTTATTAACGTCCCACATGAAGAAAATTTTCCAACATTTTCTTCAACAGCCCAGAATTTAAGACAAGGGGAATAGGCCTACCAAATTGTCCCCTACCCTGTCCCCGCCAAGACGCCACAGCTATTCACGTCTGGCAACAGCCTCAGTAAAACATTTCGCAAATTGTAACCACGTTGTGTTTAAAGTTTTATACTCGTACGCTGTATTGTAGGCCTATTAGTCAATCTCCTTCGTTTTTGTCACAACTACGTCAACTTGTCGTTTGCTCGTTTCTGCCTTTTACGGTGAACTAAAATTTACCGTGTACATCAAAACCCAAGTACCTATGTGGGTCTAGTGCGTGTAGCTATAGATAGTGTTTACTGCGCTGCATGACAGTTGTAATAATGTAAGCATATTTAGCCAGAAAAATATTTTATAAAACGATATGAAATATTTTATTGAGAACAAAGAGACAAACGGACGGACAGGCGAGACCAGTAATTCAGCCTAGTGGGACGGCGGCGTAATAAGGCATAAACAGCAGGTGCAGTCATATAGGTGAATGGGTGATATAAGACATACAGCTATAGGCCTACTGCATGCAATTTTTAGACACGGTTGGCATCGCTCTAGTCTGGTAGGGTTAGAGTTGGGGTGTTGAAGCTAGCGTTATTAAACCGTACATTTAAGATCGGATTGTGTTGTTTGTAGATAATTCATCGCGACTTGGCGGCTCGTAATGTGCTCGTCGCTGACAAACTCGTCGTTAAGATCGCTGACTTTGGTCTGACGCGTTTCCTCCAGACGTCCGCCGGTTACTACAAGCAGAACAACGATGTCAGTACTACACCGAGTTTAAAAACAGTCAAAATTATTCCTGTGATAACTATGTCAATTTTTCGCCGATTTTAATAATTTTTTAGCAAGAAGACGGCCAAGACAATAGATTTATGTAAGATGCATGTCTTTCTGCGTCAACGTGCTGATATGTCATCATGCATCTTTAGCCTCCTAGTCCTCGAGCGTCAGCGAAATACTCGTTTGTGGCATTAGCTAAGAATATCGCGCCTCACTTACGGCAGTTTTTAAGTAGAATTTAAGAAAAATCACACGTGTAAAATCAATCTTGAGTAAAAATGCTATTTAAGTTTACATAAACGACGACAAGGAAATCTTGATGAAAAAAAATTATAAAAACGTAACGCATAACTAAACTAGGCTACATGCAAGTTGCCAAGTTGAAAAAAACTTAGAAAGGTTTTAGGAAATATAAAACATCAGGAAATTGCTAAAAGTGTTTAGTAGATAAGGCATTTAGTCGCTAGATTATTTGCTACTCTGACAACCCTCTTGCTGTGCTCACTTATTACTCAACTAAACTCAATTATTTTGTGGTATATTAAACGTCTTTGGCTTTCTGAAACATCTGTCTTCTTTCTACCTAACCAAACACAGTCAGTTTTTTGACAGTTAAATCACTTATCGACATACGTGCTTACTTACTCTCGGGAAGCTCACACTTAATATATTGCTGTGGCGATTCATACTTACCTGTCTGCCTTTATGGAGTAATTGACGTCATAGATAGCGCTGTATGTGTGTTATTGTTTCAGCCGCGAAGTCTCGTGCCCGTCAAGTGGATGGCGCCCGAATCACTGGCATACAATCGTTGCACAACCAACAGCGACGTGTTAGTTATAATTGCTATATTAGCTCATCACCATCATTATCATTATCAGCAGCAGCAGCAGCGTAATTCAGCGTGTTAATGTCATTATCCTCGGCGCCACTAACAGCTGGCTAGATGTATAAGTTTGCGTTTTTTCTTTTTTTAAAATGCTGTGTTATAATTCCATTGCTTTTTCTGAATACCGTCGATCTGCAGTAAATAAACAGTAGTATAATGATAAAGCATAATATAGGTCTAATAATGATAGTAATGACGTTGTTAGTGATAATAAATACTATAATTTAGCACTTAGGCCTACTTTATGTTAGCCATTAGAATGCATGCAAAAAAATACAAAAAAGTAGTAATTCTAAACGATAGTGTTGAATTGATAAAAAATTATACAATACATGAATAAACAGATAAGATAAGTAAATGAAGCAATGTCTTAAGCTTTTGTGATCTACAAATCAATGTGTTAAATGTCGCTGACGTTAAGTTAGGCTCCACTCCTCAGTTAAGTGGGATTTCGCTCCAACTAAGGTACGTAACATAGGCAATGAACGCAATTATAGCAAAAAGTACGCTACAAACGCAGCTGACGTAACTGACGCAACGATTAGAAGCGATCGTTACGCCAGCTACGTCAGTTGCGTTGTGTCCGTTGCGTCCGTTGCGCTGCGTACGTTGCGTTGAATGGAAACCCTGCTTTAGTCGTTTGTGTTTTACGTGTGCGTGAGTGTTCCCATTTGACTTTACGAGTTTTCTTAAGTGCTTCAAGTTCATTAGTATTTTATTCTCACCGTCTTGTGCTTATTGCCACGTTGTATTAAGGCGCGTACAGAGCGACGTAACTGAACTGAACTTAACTGAACTGAATTTAACTAACACGGTTTAGTTTTTGACGAACTGATCATTGGGCAAGCAGTAATGCATTATGGTAGGCACCGTTTTACGGCGTCGGTGGCCTACGTGACTACGCTCACGTACACGTTAACCAATTGCCAATAAGCTCGCCCCTCTTGCCCATTGGTCAGTTCGTCAAAAACTAAACCGTGTCAGTTCAGTTCAGTTCAGTTCAGTTACATCGCTCTGTACGCGCCTTTAGGTTTTGCTAGCTATATGACAACTACTGTAAGCGCAGTTGTTTTTGCCTGGTTCTTTCCGCGGCGTTAGCCTACTGCTTGATATGTGTAGGCCCTATACCTGCCTTGATGAATCGAATCATTCGAATGATGCTGATGTAATGTGTCCGTGCATGCTTGTAGTTGGTCGTACGGGGTGTTGTTATGGGAGATATTCACGTACGGTGAGGAGCCGTACCCGTCAATACGACCCGAGTCCCTGAGCAGACTGCTACAGACCGGCTACCGCATGAACAAACCGCACTACGCTTCCAAACACATGTCAGTACTATTGAGTATTGTACAGTCTACTGTTCACGTCTTTATTGCACCAGGAAAACCGTCAACATTTTGTTATTATTTAGTTATTCTTACATCATAATAAACCGTTTATTAATGACGGCAGGGATCGGCAGATGAAATTTCCATATTTTGCGTGCATTTCTGTATCTTATCGTACACTTTGGAACATATTTTTGATTCGTTTGATGTTATTTTTGCTTATTTTTACTGTTAACTGCTGCCTTACCGTTCAGTGGTGTACGCTGCGCTGTGAAAAAATTTGTTGTAATTGTTACGTACTGTAATTATTTCACCACTCACCAGCATGCAATGCAGAGATGTTTGACGATCGATTGTCTCATTCTAATACATACAGTTTTATTTATTAAAATAGTAGCAATTACAACATCAATACACACATAAGAAAGAAAGAAAAAAACAATTAGATTATAAACTGAAAACACGACTGATACTGGATTCTCAGAAGTTGTATAAATATCCGCGTCTCTTTTGTTAATACAGTGTGTAAATTGATGTAACTGGAGATTTGTTATTCACCGTAGACAGATTTTGCCATTTTAATTTGCCAGCCCGCTGCTGCAGGGAAGATTCTTTTTTTAGCCCTCAAGCAGCGGCATCGTAGGTAAAAAAGTAGATGTGGCAGAAAGTTGTGATTTACCGACAGAAACTGCAAATTCCCGAGAGAATTCTGAGAGACAGCTGCGAATCTCCGACAGAGAAAATTACAGATACTCAAAATTTCAATTTTGCCACGAAATTTCTTCAAGGAAAATTTTCGGCACCAAATGGACGAATGTTTTTGGCCAAGAAGAAAATTTTCCCACAACCCAGAATTAAGGGGCCTTTCCACACTTTCTGCCCGCGGATACGACGCCACTGCCCTTAAGTGCGAGGCTGCTCCCTGCTCTTTGTAGTTTCAGGTGCTTCTGGGAAGATTCTCTCTATCACAGTCTTTGAGCTTGTGCCCCATGTGTTGATTGTGTCGTAACAGAGACTGCAATGATAAGGTGTGTGCTGTATTATCTGTGCGTATTGTAGCTATGAGATAATGCAGCGATGCTGGGCGTTAAAGCCGACTGATCGACCTTCATTCACTCAGCTGACTCACTGGCTTGAGACACATATCAGCCAGACCACCGACACGGTCAGCGCGCTTAATTCAATAGTGTAATAGTAGTATAAAATATCATTAGAAAGTACTAATACTATCTTACATCGTGGATATTAAATGTTGTAAACGGCAAAACTGCGACTTCTGCATTTCACAAAACAGTGTAGCAGCAACGGTATTACTGTGAGGTGGGAAACGCTACAGTCATCTGCGTCGCGTTTTTTTGTGATGTTTATGCTGATAATAATTGTTAAAGTCGACCAATGCGTTTCTCGGAGTTAGGCTTTTTATTCAGAAAATAAGTGCTTTTATGGAGGACTACTTTGTATAAGGTTGTCGACCACAGCTCTATTTGTGTAAGCGATTATTTGTTTGTTTGTTTGTTTGTTTCATCAATTGATAAATTGATGTAACGTATGTAGAAATATCTGGAACTGACGGACGACTCGGAGCGGCGGCCACCTAGCGGCAGTGAAGTGAATCAGAACAGTACTGATAGCAACTATTCCGGCGCGACATGCGAAACGCAGTCCTCGCAGGTTAGCGTGCCATGCCGTCTAATGATCATTACGAACGAATTAAGGCAACGTTAAAACTTTTTATAAAAAACAACATTATAAAATGTTTGTAAACGTTGAACGGAAACGTGAATTTCTTTACTTGAGGTAGGCTTTTGACTAAATCCACTGTTTTGAGATACGAATTTTTCATAATATATCCATCAAAATCTTGCCATCGCACATATTATACATGCATGAGTATAAGTGAATTTAAGTGCATGATCAGCTTTGAACATGCATGTAATTGTTTTTTTTTCACATCGATCGGTTCAGCGTTAATTTAAAGCGCGTACAAAGTGACGTAACTGAACTGAACTGAACTGATGCAGTTGACGAACTGACCAACGGGCAAGCAAGGCGAGCCCACTGGTCATTGGTTGACGCGTACGTGAGTGTAGTCACTTAGGCCATCGACGCCGTTAGACGGTGCTTACTGTAGTGTTACTGCTTGCCCACTGGTCAGTTCGTCAACTGACGAACTGTTCGCCAACTCACGTCAACGTGTCAACCGTGCAGGTTAGCGGTGAAGACCGCATCTTGACGTCGGCAGAAGAACCTCACTTGACGACTGAACGTGAAGTGTTGCTGCATGCGACAACAACTGCTGAGAATAACGTGCAACAGAGCAACAGTACTGACAACTACCGTCATCGTCATCATCATCATCAGCAGCAGCAGCAGCCGGCAGCTTTCAGCTGTCACAGCTCGTCATCAGTCGTCTATGATGAACCGCGTCAACTACTGCTGGCCGCTAGCACGCACTGAACAATAGACACCGGCCTTATCAACCAACGCAACGCGCATAACGTACGCTATGCAAGAAACGCAGCGAAAGCAGCTGACGCAACGGCCAGAATACAAAGTATACAAAAACGCAAGGATATAAGCGGTCGTTGCGTCAGCTGCGTTTGTTGCATACGTTGCGTGCGCTGCGTTCAGGAATGGAAACCACGCTGCAGTCGTAAAGTAACTCAGTCTACTTATTTATTGCGCGACAGTCTCTAATTGCTGAGCCACACTGCGGCTCTTGTCACTGTTTTGTTATTTATACTTCCATGGCTCGTGTACGTTCGTCAGTTCGTCCCGTCAGGGCTTCCGACTCGAAAACTAAAAGGCGCAGAAAAAACGCAATTGACGTGAACGCAGGAGTAATGTAACTGGCGTGCTAGTTAGTTCCAAAAGTCAAACGCCAAGATTATGGTGAGGGTTGCGCAGTGTAGTGTATCGTTGTAGTCAGGCGGCCGCACAGTATGTCGGCACTGAACCGACATATTTTCAGTTACATGTATATATTATAAGCACTCATAGAGCAAACATTTTTGCCGCAGTGCCGCTATATGTCTGCGTCATTTTACCGCTGCCTTCATATTTCTGCACCTGGCGAATAAGTTTAATACTAGTATTTTGCTATTTTAGAAAAAAATGGCGGGTACTCGAATTCTGACTGCTAACGATTTATTTTTTTACTTTTAGGACTTCAAAGACAGTGCAAAAGTTTCGTTTGTAAGCTTTAAACAATACACAGGCGAAAAGACGAACATTTTTTGTTTTTTTCTGTAATCTTTGTAGTTTGCTAGTATTGGTCTCAACCACAGGTTGCAGTCTTGATCCTGCTTAGTGCTTAGTATGCTACGTAATGCACAGTCAGCGCTGCACTTTTTGTCAAGTAAAAACTGTATAACTTCTGTTGAAATGAGGACAATTCATTTGTCGAAAACAAGATTTTGTCAATGACAAGTCGTTTGCACGTCAGAATGAAAATTATTCTGCAGGCATACGGTCGACTAAATGCTTTCTCTTCCCTGCTTCTGCAACGAGAAAATCATTTGTCGTCGCCGATTAGTGATGCACGTACCCACCATTTTTTATGTCTCACATCAATAATTATTACAGATCTGATGTACAGACTCGTTTTATAGCCCACATATCACTCGAACAACGACTTTGTATCGTATTGGAACAAGCATCTCTCTGGCAGCTAGTATTGTGCAATCTCTGTGACAGCATAATTATTTATTGCCCCTGAACAGTTTTAAGCTTGATTTGTTTCGTAATTGATATATTGTGTCTGTACTTGTTATTACAAGTTGCGATAATGTATAAAATGCAAAGTTATTTAAGCTTTATTTGACTAAGTAGATTTTTCGTATTGGAGCGTTTTGTGCCTTTGTCTATATAATTTAGACTTGCTGACGGTTTTTTAAAAAATTTTCCAGTTTTAGTTACCGTTTTTTTGTTTTTTTTTAGTTTTTCTGATCTTAGTCAGTTTTTTTCTAGAACTGTCTGTTTTTAGTTTTTTATGTTTTATGAGTAGAGCTGATAACAGTAAAAACTTACTTCCATTTCGCTTTTTTTTCTCCTTTTGTTTTCATTTAAAACATGTATAGTTGTTTTAGTTTATATGGTAGATTAAATTGGCAGCTTTTCTCTTTGTTTTCCAGTTTAGATCATTTTTGTATTATGTCATTTGTAGCTATATGTCTTCTATAATAGCTCTACCAATTCTGTTAAACGACTCCTCGGTTTATAATGTATAACGATTACAGTGCTTTAGTTTTTATAGAAATGTCAGTTTACTACAGTCGATTGACACCCATTTTTTTCTGTCACATTTATACTGCGTGTAGCTCTGACAGACCAAATGTTCAACAGTTTGTGAGACTATTTAATTACAACGAATAATGCGCACTCAGTTGTCGTGTTTCATTCTGCACGCATTCCGTCTGTCGTTCAATCGCATGAGACATTATTCCTAGCCTACTTGATCGTTGTCATTTTCTTGACTTTCTTCTCATGTTTCAACCTCCAACTGCTGTTACTGTTTTTCTTTTGTTTTATCATTGTCATCGTGACACCTGTCTTATAATTATCAGTTTAAACTTGGCATTTTTAGCTAACTTTGCTATACATTACAGCCGATTCTAATTCCATAATAAGCTTTAGAAGCGATCTGTCATTATTCGTTGACATTTTAAGCATTTCGAATTTCTGACTCATCAAACTGCGCTAATTACACCTGAAAATAAGAATTAAAAGTTATTTTTAAAGTCATCAGTGCAGCAGCAATAAATGCATAAAATCAAAACATTTAATTAAAAATTAAAAAATACTAAATAAGTGAAAAATAACCATTTTTATGAGCGATAGCAGAATGCTTCGCGCGTTTTAGCAATAGCCTGGGCGTCTGTATGTCCGTCCGTCTGTCCGTCCGTACATCCGTCACACTGCTGTATTATGTCAAAACGACGCAAGCTAAGATCATAGAATCTTCAGGTGGCTGTCTCAAGAACTCTAGTTTATCGTGACAAAATTTTGTGCCCCTGGGTGAGGGTTCCCTTGAACGATGGCGTCAAAGAGGGGTACCCCCTAAAAAGACGTTATTTTGCCATTATTGGTTCGTATAGTATGAAAACGATTGCAGATAGGTACAGACATGCTGCTTATCATAACAAGCACTGGTGACAGGCTTTAGATTTATCAACATCGATGACCTTGAACGACCTTGAATCCTCAAAAAGGGGATTTTAGTGAATTTTTCGCAATTTTTGGATGCAGCGCACATTTCAACACTGAACTGGGACGAAATGACTGGAGATAGACCAAGACAACCTCCAAATGAAATTTTTAGCATTAAACGTAGATTTTAGCACTTTAAGTCCCGACCCCCTAGATTTAAGGAGACCGGCGCAGGCGGGCGTCAAAGACAGCTACCCCTCTAAAAAGTGGTTATTTTACGGCAATTATCTCGTGTACAGGGCGTGAAAACGGTTGCAAATAGGCACAGACATGCTGCTTATCATAACAAGCAATAGTGACAAGCTTTTATTGCTGTTATCGTCGATAATCCTGTATGACTTTGAACCTTCAAAATAAGGCGTTTTAGAGATTTTTTTGCGATTTTCGGCTGCGACACACATTTTATGATTGACGAAATGGCTGGAGCCTAGATATGAACCTTGTAAACTAGAGATGAATGTATGAAATTTTCAGCATTAAGCGTAGATTTTATCACTGATTCCCTAGGTTCAAGGAGGCCGGCGCAGGTGAGGGTCAAAGATGGCTATCCCCTAAAAAGTGGTTATTTTACCACAATCATCTCGGGACAACCTGCCTATGACATTGCTAGCACAGAACGTACATTTTTAAAAATCTAAGTTTCGATCTCTTAAATTCAAGGAGTCTTCCGTACGCAGGCCTCAAATTTTAATACTCTTTCAAGATGCATTGATATCTTATTGCTGTAGGCCTACACTGATTGCCAAAGTGACAGGACCGCAGCTATCGCGCGTCACGTGAGCTTTGCTCAAATTACTTGTTGAATATATTTCATAACATTTATAATTTTGTCAGTTTCAGTTCGGTTTGTGCTAAATTTATTAATACAGCAGAAAATTTAACAGCAGCATTTGAGTGTATAACTTTAACTTTTTGTGAAATATTTTTGTGCAAGCCGCCTGTGTCTGACAAAAAACAATCAGCAGAACTTAAAAATCCATGATTTCGGGGTGTATATAAAGCTTTTCTATTACGACTTAAAGCCAACGCAGTTATCAACAATATTGGCAGTTCAGCTCTTTCTCTCACAATGCTGGGGACTAATTTACCAAAGTCTGAAAGTCGGACTTGCTGCGAAAAATATACAAAAAATCACACTTTTAAAAATCTTTTAAAAAGCCAACTTACAAAAAAACTTACGCAAAGTTAAGAACAACTTAATACGCATAAGTCGTTTACTTTAGAAAAAAACTTTAAACAATTTCAGGAAACCGTGGAAAACTTTCAGTATGTTTGTAAATTAGCTCCCACGTGATTGATGGCGATTAGGAGTAATTAGAAATTTATCGTTGGCGTTAATCTGGCGCTGGTGTAGGCCTATGTAAAAGACTGCAAGGACGGTACATGAAATTAAATTGAGTAGACCGCAGTACATAGCCCCCTCCCGTGAAATTTGGCCCGTACTAGTGAAACTGACGTTATCCAGAAAAAAGCTTTTGCTAAAGTAGTTTTATTTAATTTTGTTTTAGACTATGTCAATACCAGTATTTCATGAGTGCTATGTAACTAAGGGCCAGTTGCTTGGCTTTGCAAAATAGTTCACACCCACAATGCCAATTTGTATTTTGCAACCCTTCCCCTACAATATTTAATCTGTGACGCTCCCTACAGTGTCTATCTGGACAAGGTTGCGTAAAGGCTGGTCACGTGACTGTGAGCACTGACCAATGAACGTCGACGCACCTGCACGCATCGGTTGCGGACGCAAATCATCTTAGCAACGTACTGAGGAACGGTTGACATGTAAAGCAACATTAGCGGCGTTATTACTCAAAGTGTCGTCACAAAACACGAAAAAGTTATTTTTATGAAATCAGATGGGACTTTATTGAAGACTTCTGAGACTTGTTCGAGAGATTGGTGAATCGCAGTTAGTGATGGTACTTCAGAGTAATCGAACAGTGGCATGAAATTCAATTCGTTCTCTTGGACTAACGCCAACGCTTGCTTACTGTTAAGTACACGTTATTAGCGATATCGTCAACAATATTTACTGAATTAGGCTATTGGTAATTTAATTTACGGTTAAACCTAAACTGTGCTGTGTGCTGTTGTTAGGAGCATGGGGACAGTGACGTCTTGGCCCAGAGCCGGGGGTAATTGCCCCCGGCCTCCCTAAATTTTGGGCTGTCGAAAAATTGTCGATTTTCTTGTCAGTAAATTGTCGTCCGAAAATGCACAATTTGGAACGAAAAACTCAATATTCGGAAAAATTCAAAGGCAAAATTAAAATTTCGATCGCTTATAACCTCCTCCGTCGGAAATTTGCTGTTGTCTGTCGAAATTCTATTTCAAAATTGCAAATTTCTGCTCGCCTATTATTTTAACCCACGACTGCGCTGCGTGGAATGTGTAATATTCAATATTTAATATTCAATCTTAGATTAAAGTCGACATAGTATATTATTAATTAATACTTTTCATTAATATTGGGTTTGTACGGTTTGTCTTGTATAGGGTGTCTGCAGTGATTGTAGCTATACGCACAACGCATTCGGCTAAGTCTGGCGTAAGTACGTTTTACTAATGATGCAGCCTTTCAACGCAATCTTAAGCCTATTAGCGTTGTCCGATTTCACATGACTTAAAGCAGGACATGGTATAGGCTCTATCCAACATTGGGCAAAATATAGACTGGATTTCGGAGGATCTCAGCGCATAGAAGATACCCTTTTTCACAACGTTAGGCCGCCGTCGTCGTTACATGATGTTAGACCCTCCGTTAGATCGAGCTTTGGATACGTCTGTAATGTATGTATTTTGGCTAAACGATACGTCGTAGGGTCAGCGATAGTACAGTTAAATAGGGCGATAATGAGTTCCTATAGGCTGTCAATAGTCGCCATGTCTCTATCTGCAGCGGTTTGGCCGCAATTTTAAATCACAGTTTCTGCCTGCAGCCATATCGTCCATGTGCGCCGAATTATCGTATTGTATACTAGCGTTGATTGTAGCGTTTGTTATAGCAGCGTCACCGTAGGGTGTATGTGACTGCAATCACTTCCGCGATCGGAAGTCTGACGCTGGCCTTCCGATATAGGCGGTACGGTCGGCCACCTTAACGACAGCTAGGCTTTTTGTTGTATTTTATTTTACATAACTATTTTTAATTTTTGAGCCGTGATCAATCATTTTTACAAACATATTTTTCGTGGTTACATGTGAAAAAAAAAACAAAATATTTGCAGAACTTTTTTTCTGAAAATGTGTTTTTGTAGCCATAGACCTCGGTGTCAAAAATCGGAGCTGCACTGCGTGGTGATGTAACGGTATAAGATGGTAGACTTTCGATCGCGAGGTCGTGGATTCGACTTCCGGTCGGGTCGCTATCAAGCGCATGACTGTTTGTGGACAGATAAACCGTCTACGTACCGGATGTCTATAAAACGGACCCCCTGATTTCATTTGGCGATAACTTCACGGCATTCTGGCAATATTCTGTTTTATGTTAAGCAGAGGAGAGCTCGTAGCAGTGAGCAGTGGTCTAAGTCAGACAGCTTAAAGTCGGACGATGTCATGACTAGCGGCAGATGGTCGTCAACTGTTCAGAGACGCTACGCGCTCTATAGTCGATGTTCACGCTCGTTTGTACAACTGACCGCATCACGTCACGTTGACGCCCGAGCCAACAGCCACAGCGTCTACGGTATATTTTCTATACAGTAAACATATTTACCATACGACATAAGTTTTGAGTTTTTTTTTGACGCGCTACAGCTATGTTGTATAGCGCGTCTATGGTACGATGTGTCGTCTGTAACGCAAGTGGTGTCTGTGACTCTGTGGGTCACGGTGAGAGATAGGGCCAAGGCTACTATCAGTCACCATTAGGAAGTGGCATAAGCCCTTTCAGATGAAAATAAAAATTATCGACCTTGGATGGCCTTTAATGTCAGTATTGTAACAAGAATTGCATAGGCTGTAGCGCGTTTTCCTTAGCGACAGCTGGGCTTTTTTGTTGTTATATCTATTGCAGCTGTTGTACTTTTAGTTATTTTGGGGGCGCTGAAAATGGCAGACATGAAAATGGCTTACCACCAAAATGTCCAGGCATGAATTTGACGGACGTGAAATTGATGGACCAAATGTCCAAACATGAAATTGACGGACATGAAATAAACGGACAAAATGTCCGTGCATGAAATTGGAGGACATGAAAATGAAAGACAAATTTATACAAATTGGCAGGACATAACGTAGCCTGACATGAAATTGATATGATTATTATTTTACACTGCAATCAAACAATAATTACTGGCATCATGCATTTGTTGACTAATGACTACGCGGGTAAACGACAGATACAAAAAATTTGAGCTAATGCTTACGAGACGCGCGAAACCCTATAGCAGTTCCTGTTCGCAAACTTTTAGTCTATCTCCAGCCATTTAGTCGCAGTTCATCCTTAGAGTGTGCGCTGCAGCCAAAGATCGCAAAAATCAATAAAAACCCCTTATTTCGGAAGTTTGGGGTCTTTTAAAGTCATCGATGTTAATACGACTGAAAAGCTCGTCACTAGTGCTGGTTGTGATAGGTAGCATGCTTACCGTCTCTGCAACCGTTTTCACAAAAGACTGGCCAACAACGGTAAAATAACGACATTTACGGGGTACCGCTTTTTGACGCCCTCGTGTGCAGGTTTCCTTGAACCTAGAAAATCGAGACTTGGATAGTCGAAATCCTCATTTAATGCTAAAAATCCTATATGCAGCTTCTCCATGTCTGTCTCAGTTGCTTTCGGTGCAATGCGCTGTTGAAATGTGTCTCGCAGCCCGAAATCGCCAAAAAATCCATCATCATCATCATCGACAACCGTGGGCTCAATGCCCGTTGGTGTCTGACGCCATTCTTACTATCGCTGCCCACCGCTGCCTATCTAGGGCAGCGTGGCTTAACTCCTGCAGGGTTGTCCCACAC
>Ga0209367_1007239_pt1 | contig 15311 bp, 4 predicted proteins | sample WorMetLIZISLAND2_FD_187412 | JGI IMG/M metagenome (GOLD analysis project Ga0209367, IMG submission 187412) | Marine gutless worms symbiont microbial communities from Max Planck institute for Marine Microbiology, Germany - Olavius geniculatus... ... | reverse complement strand
AACCTCGCATATATAATATGTTGATTTGAGCTTCATAAATATATGAAATTAATGCGTGAATTCAAACGAAATGCGGCATTACGTTACGTTATGCGAAATATTCTAATCTATCAGTGCCTGCGGTGACATCATGACACTAGCTCATATAGATCATGAATATTAATGGCCTAGTCGACGACGTCATCATTCTAGGCTAGGCCATAGCCTATAGACGTCATGAATTAATATTCTCATAAACTCATGACGTCATCGCAGACCGTCATGGTGGCGCGTTTTCTACGTCGTTTTCGTAGATCGTCGACTTCAAAGGTAAATTTTTCCGTGTACAAAACGCTGGGCACCAATATTACTGTCAAAGTAATCAGAAAACTCTGCACTTTCAGGAAAATGGATAAAATGTATGTGCTAATTTTGGCGTCCACGGACCTTTAAATGACTAAAGCATTTTTACAGGTTGCATTATTCATTACCCTGCAGTGTTGCATCACGATGTTTGAATTTGAAAGTGCGTATACAGCAACTATTGTCACATAAAAAACTAACTAAAAAATTCCGAAGAACATGATTTTTTCGTCAAGACAAAAAAATAAGCATAATACGATGAAGACATACTTTCGTTTCTTAATTGGCCAAGGCATTGGGTGGCATTTCTTGTGGTAGGACTACCATCTACCATACTCAGGTTTCACACTCAACCCGGTAAACTCAGCACGCCGTGATAATCAAGTAGGTCGCTCATGCGCAGTAGTACTCTGTGGTAAACTCAGCCTTAGTGGTAAGCTGAGTCCATGACATCGGGATTGCAATCACTACTGACAGCACAACAAAGAGAAATCAAAAATTCAAAATACATACACCAAGTGAACTTTAACACAATTGCAACACAGTCAGAAAACCGGATGACGACCGGTAAACATGGATAAAATGGATTTTATTCCAACGCGCAGGCCTCATAGAGATTCCGTCCGGATACAGATAAATTTATAATGTACTGACGCAAAAAAAAACTAGACTGATGATAATTACATAGTTCTGATATATTAGTAAACGTTTAAGTTAACATTATAATAAGCTGAATAAATCAATTACCCACCGTAACCATTATTGTTTGCGCAAAATTTCTAGCGACGACGATCAAAAAACGAAAAAGGAAACGGAAACCAATAACACAAACAACAACAATCCGTGAGCGCGTTCTAAAACGCCATCAAAGTGCGTGGGGCAACTTGGCCTGAACAATCCGATTACGTAGTACATAACGGGTATTCAGAATTTCAGATTCTCATTTTCACAATTTATTTTATCCTGCCGTAAACTTGAAATCTAATTTTTTCACTTTGTTTTTGTTTTGTTTGTAATTTTATTTTTAACGACAAACTTATGCAACAAAAAATAAAGTTAAAACAAATCGAATGACGATTGAAGAATGACTTGGTACCCAAAGTATAAAAGTATCGCACGGTTTTGCACCAAAGAGACTGTGACTGAAAACATTAATTATTTATAGCAACTGTGCAGTTTTTTGTCTAGTTTTTTTGTCTTTTTTTCGTTCTTGCATTGTGATTTAATTGCATTTTTGCATTTTTTGCATTTAAATGCATTTTTGTACAAATAATTTACTACATAGTTGTGTTGTAGATCACCGTTTACTTTATTATAAGTCATCAAAATGACACTTTAAATTTTAATTGTAACAATGAACTACGGCAATTTCGAATTCGAGTACAAACGCGAGTACTCATGACAGCCCTAATCTAATATATTGTTTTAAATATTCTTGGTTGTTTTGAGTCTTGGAATCATGACAACTATTTTCACATTTTTAGACTTTGTTTTAATTTCCATTGTGTTGGTAATAATGTTTCAGACATTGCAACAATTTGCTAGCGAGAGCCTTGCTGGGTTGAATGTAAATAGAGGCAGCAGCTGGTTCTCGACAGGCCTTGGGTGTGATGCCCCTCTCCCGGGGCCCTGCCGACTAACTATCCAGATCCAGATTCGGTAGTGATAATTGTCGAAAACAACCGAAAACAAACAGCTTCAGGCGTCACGTAGCAGTGATGCTGTACCGGTACTTGTATCGAGTTGGCCGTGATTTGCAGTTTTGATAGTTCTCAAGCAGGGCTCATAGTGAGAAGAATAAGAGCCTATATGGTAGTTTTACCTTCTTTTACCAAGGGGCCATTCGTTAAAACTTGCGAAGAGAAGAGTTACAACTGACCTACGTCTTCATTTCTTTTCAGAACGAGTTATTAATATCTAGAACAATCTCGATGAGAAAACAGTTAAATCCAGTTCACTGAATGTCTTCAAGGGGAATCTTGAACGACTGAGATAGGTCTTTTCATTGGCAGCTGATGCCGCTTGACCCTGGGGCGGATCCGGTCTTCTGGTGAAGCCTCGTTCTGTCAGATTTCCCCTTCCTCTTTTCAAGCTATGCTGTTTAAGCCATTGAGCGATGCAAACATCAGCAACCAGTTGCCTGAATTTCAGAAAACGAAGTGCAAAGCATACCGGTATGGGTTTTCTTTTGCTATACTAGGTACAGCTGTGATTATCCAATCCATATTGGATTCACAGCTGTACATCTCTCCGGGAATTAAGCAGATGGCAGTTAAAATTCACTGACGTCATCAAGGTCAGGCAGCACGGCCTAGCATGCTACAGGCTAGCACTGGCCAGTGGTGGCCGCTGGCTACTGGCAGACGGTGACACAAGATGGCAGTCGTTTTAGCTATAGTGTCATATCGTTGATTAAAAGTCATTTCTTTCTTATAAATAGATGCTGTACATTGTCTGTTTAGTACCAAACAGCTTGGTCTTCGTCAGTGAACAGGTTTGAATGCTGTTTTGCCAGATATGTGGGGGCCAGTTGAAATGGTGATAGGCAAACGGTTTTTCAACACAGCAGTTCTAAGCTGCAATCTATGAGTGCAGCTTATATCTAGGCTAGGTTTTCTCAGAAAAGAAGTGCCGGTGTCATGGGCTCAGCTTACTGGAAGTGACTAATTACCTGACTAATTAAAGCACTTTACTGGTTGCATTATTCATTATTCTTCAGTATTGAATCACAATGTTTGAATTTGAAAACACGTATACCAGCAAGCAACTATTGTCATATAAATAACTGAACTAAAACATTCCAAGGAACCTAATCTTGTCGTCAAGACAAAAAAAGCATAATACAATGAAGGCATACGTTCCTTTCTTAATTGGCCAAGGCATTGGGTGGCATTTCTTGTGGTAGGACTACCACATTCAGGTTTCACACTCAACCTGGTAAACTCAGCACACCGTGATAAATAAGTAGGTCGCACATGCACAGTAGTACTCTGTGGTAAACTCAGCCCGGTGGTGAGCTGAGGCCATGACATCGGTATGCTTCCCAGGTGGCCAAGGAAATGTCAGTATGCCACACTGGTCCATAGTCCATACCATCCCACTTCGAGCTCTGTTCTCAAGTGAAAAAAATTTCTGGTATTTTGAAAAGGTTCCTCAATGTAGTTCAACTTTGCATGTTAAGCATTATCTGTAGAAATGTACTGTATTTACTAGAAACATACTCTGTTTTGCCTGTTTGTATTTATTATGGTTGTGACTGTTGCAGGTTAACAGTAACACTGGTGCATATTCTGATGATGAAAACAGTTAGTTAACATTAACATAATCTGAGATGACTATGGTGACGAGCAGTGGTGGCTTTCTGGTGTCATCAAATCCAAATGATGCACTGCTCTTCAGTGTTAGGTATGTTTCTTTGGTTTGTTTTGTGTCATTGTGGTTATGATTAGTAAACTTTTACAGAAAGCACTTTATGGTGGCTGTTCAGTAAATTTAACCGTGACAAGTTGAAGCTTTATGTCGTAATTTAATGTGTTGTGTGATACTGTACATGGCACTCAGCTGACAGACATTTTGATTCTGTTTTTTTTGTCTAGTGTCTGCAGCATTGTAGTCTTTATCATGCAACAAAAATTTTTCCTCACTTTATTAGTAACTGAAAATGGAATTTTAAACATGAGCCATCTGACTCGATGTGTCATCTGTCACAATGTGTCCTTGGGCTCCACAAGTGCACCTGCCAAATGGCATCTAAATCCATTAAATGGTTTAATCAGTGATCATGAATGTGACAGATGACAGATCACACTACAGAGAAAAACAGAAATGTGCAGCCATATGTGGAATCATACTGCAGTTAGTGATTCTTCCTAAAACAGTGTTTTTGTACTCACAGTTTGCATGTAGTGAGCGAGGTAATGTGATGCTGTTCCGCTGTTGTGTTGTTAGTGAGCATGCTGGACAGCAGGAGTTTGAACGAGGACATGAAGACAGCAGATTGCCACTAATAGCCAGTGCAGAGCAGCCGGGCAATGGCTGTGCAACAACAAGGACCATTGAGGTGTGTGTGAATGGAGTCAAGCAGGTTATCGTCATCCCATCAGCTCAGACTTCCAGCGACATTAATGTCGCATCGAGTCTTAACTCACAGCCACCACCATCATCGTCATCATTGTCAGTGCCTAGTGATGTGGCACTGGCTGCCATACCTGACGACGTGAAGCTACTAGCAGAATCCTGCATACAGGTGACATCATCAGTGCAGGTAAAGCCATCAGTACCAGTGACATCAATAGCGCCGGTGACATCGCCAATCGTGCCAAGCCTTAGCCGACCGATGGATGCTGATGGTCTTTCAGGTTTATCTGTGGCTAGTTTTATGAATCGCACATCATCACTACCACCACCACCTTATCAGCCAAACTGCATGCCAGGATTTGCCTGTTCACGACCAGAAGTAGGCCTACCACGGAGTGTGTACAACAGTGCTGCACCAGCAGTGACCCCACCACAGTTTCACATGAACTCTGGGCTGCCTACTAGTAATATACCAGCAGCTCAGCAGCACTTTGTGCCATTTCCAGCTAGTAATATGTTAGCAGGACAACATTCGCCGGCATTTCCAACTAGCGATATGTTAGCACAACAGTCTCTGCCATTTCCGACTAGTAGTATGCTAGTGGAACAGCTTTCTCAGCCATTTACAACTAGTGATATGTTAGCACAGCACTCTCTATCTTTTCCAACTAGTGGTATGCTAGCAGGAGAGCATTCATCGGCATTTCCAACTAGTAGTATGTTAGCACAGCATTCTGAACCATTTCCACCTAGTAATATATTAGCTGCACCAGCATTTCCACCTGTTGTTGTTTTGCCAAGAGGTCGTTGTGCACCATCAGAGCAGCAGCCTGTATGTACTATGCCATTGCCAAGTCCAGTGCCTCCACTGTATCCTTCACCTGCATACAGAGGCAGTGCCATGCCTAGTCAAATGCAGCCAGACTTGATGGGGCACCTGCTTCCAGGCCAGGGCTCTGAAGCACCGTGGACGTCTTACAGTACATTACCGATGAGACCAACAGCCTCGGCTTATTCAAGAACTGTGGACACAGTTGTAAATAACTGCTTCCCACTAGGCCCTCGTTTCACAGCTTCTCAAACAGTACCACATTTACCATATTACATGGCCAGAAATAATGCACCTTTTTTACCGTCGCTACGAAATGCACTTGATGATAGTGCATCAACATATCATCCTCCTTCTTCACTGTTTCACCATTTCCGGTATATTCCACCAAGAAATTATGGACATAATAGCCATCACTTTGATGCTAGTATGTACCGTAAGTTTCCTTTTACTGAGATTGCAGCAGGGCGTGGCATGGCAGGACATCAGCGACCAGCAGCAACTGTTCCAGTCTGTGCAACTCCAGTCACTGCCAGTGAAACAAGAATGACCAATGCACAGCCCACATCATTGTCTAGTGCGTCAACAGTGGCAAGTCAGCGATCTTATTTATCCAGGAAGAGATTTGGAAGAAAGTCGTCTACATTCCGCCAGTTCATCGAACAGACTCACGCAGAGCATATTGTGCAGCCGATGTTACAGCAGAGTGTGCCACCAGTCAGCCGTAGTGATGTGTCTTACTCCTCGTTGAACAGTTATACCGCTGGCTCAGTAGCATGCTCAACAACTGCGCACAGTTTTACCATGATGAGTGGAAATCCAGCGCAACGATCTGGCAATGATCTGTTGCATTGTCATCCTGTTACTGCTAGTGCAACTGATGTAGCAGTTTCAGTGAATTTGATGCAGGCTACCGCTGCAGTTACAGCTGTTGCAACCATGCCGCTGACATCTGCAGCCACATCTGTAATGCAAGCACCTTACCAGTCTGCTTTTGCGCGGAACAATAGCAACATTCTAACTGACCTGCCGGTTAATGCTGATCAGGTAGAGGTGATGACTGCTGCTGCTGTAATTGCTGCCATGACTGAAACATCTTGTCAGCCAACTGCCACTACTGCAAGTACACAGCAACTGTCATCTGCTGCTACAGAGTCTGACTCCACCACGGAACACTTAGCACTTGACCTGACTCTGCAAACGAATGTTAGTCGTCTTTCCTCGGCCACCAGTTTGGCAAACAGCTGCAGTTTAACCTCCAACCCTAGCCTCTCGAACTTGTCAGTGACCGATCTTTTTCAACCAGATCGAAACGAACAAACAAGCGTGACAAGCAGCTGCAGTTTAGCATCCAACCAAAGCCTGTCAAAGTTGTCAGTCTTGTCAAACTTTGCAGCTACTGATCTGTTTAAACCAAACCAAAAAGAACACACAAGCATACCCAGTACTGAAACATCAGTTCCCAGCAGCTACAGTTCAGCGTCGAACCCGCAGCTGTTAGAGTTATTATCAACAGATATGTTTGCACCCAACTCTGATCATTCTGTAGTCAGTTCAGCACGTACATTAGACCGGGACCAGCCAAGTGATGTAGTTGCAGAGGTGGGGACATCCCATTTGGGTCATAATTCCAACGATCTTGCAAGTCTTCCAGTCGATGTGATGGTAGAAACGTCGGAGTCCGAGTCCCTGCTGATGTCTTTCTGTAACATGTTTGAACAGTCAAACACTGCTGCGCAGGACCACCAGCCTCAGCAGTCTGCTGCCGCCATTCCTTCCACAGTCACATCATCAACTGCTGCCAGTTTTGCAACAAACAGTGTGGAGGCACGGATTAGCAGTGCTAGTATTGAAATGGCTCAGAGAGGACTTCAGTTTGCTAAGTCATTGGGCAAAGGCCGACACTTTGCAGCTGAAATGCGAGAGCGACGTCAGGGCAGAAAACGTCGACGAACTCAACTGACATCACTGGAATACGCCGATGACGACAGCAACTCTTCGGACAGCTGGCATCCGGAGGACACTCAGTCGACCGAGTCTTCTGACTATCAGTCGGTTTCCAGCCCCAGTGCTACGACAACATCATCGACGACTGAGTCGACGGTAAGCCCAGTGTCTGATGAGAGTGTGGGTGTGAGTGAAGAGTCTGGTGAGTCGCAAGTTGTTGGTCGACAACGACGGAGCAAGAGACGACGAGTGACGCGCGCCAATCAACGGCAGTCATCACGCCACAGCCATCATCACCACCGCTGTTACTGTTCTTCGTGGCCCCATCGCCATGACCGTGATTGTTACTGTGCTGCGCGGCCCCATCGTCATCGTCGTGATAATTACTCCACTGCACATTGTGAACAAGAGCTACCAGTTGACAAGTCACCATCGCTACAGTCTGCCCTCACTCGTCGATGTTCAGTGCTGCTGGAACGACTGCAGCTACATGGCCGGTATTCAATAAACGTTCATCATCTACCAAGCTTCATCTGCTGCCTGGCACCGGGACAGCGGCGATATTTTGTTAAACCCATACGGCGACTAGCATCTACTGACAGCGAGAGCTCGAGTGAAAGCTATCGATCCATTAAGAAACTGCGCGTGAAATTTCTACGCGTTGAAGACACTGAAAGCAGTTGATGGATCCTGTTCCTCATTCATTTTCCGACATTATTTTGACCACTTTGCTTGCAGAGTATGGATATTAACAACGTGAGCCGACTGTAGCAGGTGAAAGTTTTTACTACCCAGTGGTGCGACGGTTCGTCAGTGGGACTTGTTGTGTGTGAATGATCTGAGTTTGATGTATGTGATCCATGACTGCATGTAATAAGTTTGTAGAACTGAAATTTAGAGTGGAAGTTAATGGTTCCGGACACAAGGACCATTCTTGCTGCATTTGTATGAAATGGTGCTTCACAGTTGCTGTTAAGGTTTGTGTGTTCACACAATTTTTGCAACACGTGCATGATTTAAAAGTGCTAGCTAGTTCTAAAAGTGCTAAAACAAGTTATGAAATTCTAGTATACACAGCAGTATTGAAAGGATGTGGACCAGTATTTTTACACGCACTGTCAGTTAATTCACTGAGCTAGAGAAAGTGACATTTTTGTTTTTATCTAATTATATTGAGACTCCAAAGGATTTCGTTTTATCGAAAAACTGACGAAATGACGAAAACTGGCAGTTGTGACTGAAATATTGATTTTTGACGAAATTTACTAAATTTTCACTTTCTGACTTGCGAAAAATGGCATTTTTGGCAGCAAAATTATTTGGAGCCTATTTCTCATAATAAGCACATTATTTTGGATGGCGAAATTCGAGATGCTTGGCAAAATTTTTAAAAAAACTTCCACTTTTTGACAAGCAACAAGAAAAATGGAAGCGAAAAGCTTTGAAACTGTTTTGGCAAAATTTTGTAAAATAAGTTAACAGCACAAAGTAAGTTAACAGCAGTTAAAATGGTCTTATTTTCTGATGGCGAAAAATGGCAAAATTTGGGATTTTTTGGCCAAATTTTTGACGAAATTTGCATTTTTTGACGAATGAAAAATGGCATTTTTGGCGGCAAAGACCTTTGGAGCCTAATTATATTTATTTAAATTTTATTCTCTGGTATTATTTTTGTGACTGGTTTTTTGGCAATGCAGCGTGACCGTTTTGTGTTGATTTATTTGTTTTCAGTATGGGCTTGACTCAGTCCAACAAGCCATGATGTCGGTTATCAATTATACTTATTTGTTATAATTTTCCTGCTTATATATACATATATCAATCAATCAAAAGTAACACATTTGTATAGTACCATATGTTGTGAATGAATAGGAAGCATGGTTGTATTTGTATTGTTTTTGTGGCATAGTTTCACATGTCGATTTTGGGCATTTCCCAGATTCTTTATTTAGTCTTCAAAGTTACAAGCATTAGATTTTTTTTAAATTTGCAAAAAAAAATTTTCCCAAAATTTGTGATAATTGAGTTTCCCACGTCTGTCGTATTTTGACAGATTGGATTTTATTTGTATTTGTAAAATATTTGTGAAATTCTTAATATTCAAATTGTCATTGTTTGATTTTTATGTCTTAAATAGTCAGATGCTACGCTAGTCTGCTTTGTGGTTTACATCAAATACGTCTGTCCAATAATGTAGCAAAAATGTACGTTTTTTCATGTACAAAACTTTAGTTTTGCTCTGAGTAGCATTAGCATGTCACTGAGTCGATGCTGACATGTGAGCCATAACAATGTGCCATTTTTATTGTCTTTTTATATCAACTGTTAGCATTGTTGCAGGCGAGAAGGCCGGGATCTGCAGTTTTTCAACAGACTGCTGTAGATTTCCGACAAGGGGAATATATGAATGTTAAAAATTTTAATTTTGCTTCTGATTGTCCGAATAATAGGGGGACTTCCAGCTCAACATTTTGTGTTTTCAAAATAAATCATCCAACAGCGAATTTCTTGACACCAAAATTTGGGGTAGGGAGCTGTTGACTACTGTCCCTGCCATGACGGCATCGACGCTACTGGATTTGGATCTAATGTTGAACGTTTAATAATCGTCTCACTTTGATATTTAGAGATGAACTGTGCAAATAGCTGCCAGAGTATGATCTATATCACTGCACCCACGTTGAATGTGTCGCTGCACTTCCTTTTGAAATTTGAAGAGAGGGAGTTATGTGGCGATTGCGGCCGTCTTATTAAGTCACGTTACGCGTATTGCCTGTCCGTCTGTCTGCAAGCTCTTAACTCGAAAAAGTGTAGCAAATGCAAAATTGGTGTCAACTGTGCCAATTTTCCAGCAGGCTATAAAAAGGTCACAGGTGAAGCTCACCAGACATCAAAAACATGAAGTAAACGACGCATATCTGGTTTATGTGATTGTTACCCAATTTATTGTCGACGCCTGAGATGCAAGGCAGCTGGACGTACGGCTGCATATCATGTCACCACTCGACGTCGACATCGTGATAAACTCGGTATAGCCTATTTGCAAAAGGTATTGTAAAAACATAAATGGCACATGTCTATTGCTCATCACTGTTTATACTTTAGGCCTACTCTACGTAGATCTCGAATATGTTGCCTATACTACCTTGATATTTGAATTTACAAATTTACACGTTCTTGTTAAGTATTTTCACCAAGACTTCGTTGAAAATTGTCAAGCATCGTAACTGGAACCGATACTCGTGTGAAGACGCATGTGTGTAGTCTGCCGTTATTGGTTGCATTGTGAATGTTTGCGTTCATCATCAGTACATACAACGGTGATCTCTTGACGTACGTTGTATAGTGCGTTTGGGGGTCTGGCGGTGCGTGTCTGTTTATAAAGATTTTGTACACTGCTTCTGATGCAAACGTATACACCTACCGGTATAACATCGAACGAGGTAAAGAATTAGGCCTACAGCAGGGAACGACAATTGAATGTCATAAAATATGACTCACTATTTTACTCATAGTATTAGCTCAATATCAACAATACAGAAAGGACACGCAGCTGGACGGACGTGGGAAAAGTTTCCCTGTTGTTGGGTGGAAATGCGCCCAATTTCATGCAGGCAGAAGAGTTTTATGCACCTTTGGACCGAAGTTGCTGAAAACAGCGATCTGCTTATCCTGTTAGGAAGCTCTCTGGCTGCGTGTCCGCTCTAGGAGACAGGCTTGTAGCTATTTAAAAATTATATCAACCTAGGGGCCTATTGCGCTGTATGCAGCTTTTTGTTATCGACGTCTTCTGTTCACATGCAGTTTTTTCGTTAAGAAAATGTGTTCCAGAGGATACCTGTAATGTACAATATACATCCGTTACCGTGTGTGTGTGACTTGTTTAGCCATTTTAGTGCAAAATCGCATGAAATGCAGTTTCACCATCGCTATTACTGCCGTGTTGTCTGTTCATCAGGGCACACGTGGATTTGGTTAGGCCTACCGGGAAAGTAATTACACAAATTATAGTTTAGGGTCTTCGCTCTTCGGCGACCTAGTCCTAGGGGGAAAATCCTCAAATTTCCGTTCGATTAGGGGCAGGTGGCCGTTCTCACTAAAACATGCAATAGCTTTGAAACGGTGCAGAATACACTGTGTCTCAAAAAAATGTCCCACTTTGTAACTGTCCATATCTTTGACAAATATTAGCCAATTTTCGAAATTCTTTCACTCGCACACTCTGGACAATTTGCAATAAAGCACTTATTGAATATCCCACCACACCATAACTGCGTCGCTACACTACCTTGTGAAATATAAATGCAAGAAAAACTAGCAATACTAAGCAACAGGCATGTTGGAAGATGAAAGACACTTCAGACCAAAATCGCGACAAATGATCTGTACAATGCTATGCTGTATTGGACCCGTCTTTGTGGATATCTGGCGTGTTATACAGAGTGTTTGTTTCTGGCCTTCGTGGTTTAGTAAGGCTACCAGTTCATCCACAGTGCTCACGTTCTCTTCAGTACGTGCATGCTTCAATCTGCCGCTCTCATGCCTTTGTTCAGTGCTTCCTGTTATCCAAATCTTTTTAGTAATGTGTCCCAATCCTTCCCTGTTTCTGTTTATCTTAAGAAATTTTGCCAGTATTCTTTGCAAACTGCATTTTTGAACTCAAAAAAGTTCTTATTTAAAGCCTTGTCCCCATTGCTAAATGCACATTACATTACCAGTGTATTGTCACTGCATAAAAAAATTATTTTTTTGCAATAATATCATCTGCTTTTGTTTAGAAACACAAGGAATGTATCAAAAACTGAACATTATTAGATATTAATATAAAAATTGTTTTAGAAAATAATTGTTGAATGTGTATTACTAGCATTTTAGGCATTTTTGACAATAAGAGTTTCACACGGTAGTGTAGAGACGCAGTTAAGGTGTGTGGTATGTTTAATAATAACACTACTGCTACTTGTCCACAAAATGTGGCAGTAAAAAATTTTGAAAATCGGTCAATATTTGACGAAGATATGGACAATCACAAAGTGGGACGTTTTTTGAGACACAGTGTAGAACCATAGCGTCCACTGCTGGAAAGATGCGCTTTCTGGTAGTGTCAAAGTCAACGATTTAGCGGTAGGCTTTAAACGTTCATTATGCTCTGTTGCACAAAAGTCACGGCCCATAATTTTAGGCTACTTACCGGTACCGGGCTACTGTAAAAATTAAATCTACCTATCTGTATGTCAGATGCCGCATATTCGGCGCCGAATCTCGGATTGAAAAATAAAACTATATCGGGATTGCTGTCCATAACCTAACTTTCTACAATTACATTTTTACGCGCTTCTTAACGAGTTAGTGAAATTTGCGCTCGCCTAAAAATTGCCGAAAATATTTGGGCCCTAGAAGAACGTCTCAGCCAACTTTTCGTTATGCACTGTGTCTCAAAAAACTGTCACACTGTCATTGTCCATTTTTTCACCAAATATTAACCGATTTTTAAACTTTTACTGGCACACTCTGTAGACAATTTGCAATAAAGTAGTTATTAAATATCTCACCACATCTTAACTGTGTTGCTACACTACCTTGTCAATTACAGATATTCAAAAATCACTATGATCAGAATAAATACGTCACAAAACTTATCTTCTGAAACAATTTTCCACTAATTTGCGTACTGAAAGTATATTGTGTTTAGTTTTCGATACATGGTTAGCGTTTGCACGTGAAACAAAAACAAATGATGTTATTGTAAATAATGGTTTTTAATGCGGTAACAAAATACCAGCATTGTAACATACCATTCAGCAACAAACGCAAGGCAATGATAAAAAATTTATACCAGTTGAAAGACTAGAAATACGCTCTGTGGAACGAGGTATCTGTCCCATTGCCACATAGCCTGGCAGCTGCGTTTCAGCTTTTGACGCTCTTGTTGTCAATATGACGTCACGCCACTGCGCGCACACGCAGACAGAACGATAGATTAAAATTCAGACATGCCTGGACGTGTCTTACTACCATGGGCATTGGCATTCAGTGCAGTATACGTGGGGTCGGCACCGACTAGTGTTCTACATTGTTTCGGCTTGTGACTTCTGTCTTTGTATTTTTATTTCAACTTCAAGTATTTAGAACGGCTAGTCTTGTAAGGGCCAGTCTGGAATTCATCACGCGATAATAAATCGCCCCAAAACCATTTTTGCCGTTTTCGAGTTTTGACTCATATCGCCCTTAAATGGCTTTGTAAACAAAGTTTTTTACTCTGATTTTTGCTGTTTTAGTCGATTTTTGTCAAAATTTTTCGTATTCAATTTTATGACAATAAATTTATTCACTGTTTTCAGAATACCTCCGGGCGGCTAAAGGAAGTTGGTGCAAGGAAAAAATTATGTGTGATGTAACAACGTGTGAGACATTTTTAATACATGCTGTGCTGCAGCCAATTTTGTCCTTGAAAAAAACGGTTGCCATGACAACAGGGGTTATCGTGTTGTCAGGGGAGAAATTTACATGTACCACTGCATAGCCCGGGCCCGAAAATAGGGGTAGATGAAAACAGCATGCAATTATCTTTTGCGGGAGCCGAGTTATAGTTAATTTTGTCCCAAAATTCGTTGCCATGGCAACGGGGGTCGGCAGGCGAGAAATTTAAATGACACCATCGGATAGCGCGGACCCGAAAATAGGGGAGTAGGTGCAAACAGGGAGCAATTATCTTTTGCAGGGCCAAGTTATAGTCAATTTTGTCCTAAAATTTGTTGCCATGGCAACAGGGGTCGGCAGGGGAGAAATTTAAATAACACCATCGGATAACCCGGGCCCGAAAATAGGGGGGTAGGTGCAAACAGCGTGCAACTATCTTTTACGGGGACCGAGTTATACCGCTTTGAAATCTCCATTGGCTTAAATGCAAAATTTTGCAACTTTTGAATGGTTGCTGTGGCAACAAGGGTCGTTAAGGGGTAATTTAAATGACACAGTTAAATTGCCCGACCCAGAAAATAGGGGGTAGGTAAACACATCGCGCAAGTATCTTTTACGGGGACCGAGTTATACCGCTTTGAATTCCCCATAGGCCGTAATGCAAATTTTTAAAAATTGAGGTAAAATAGGGGAAGGAGTTATCAGATTTTTAACCCAAACAAACTCGATTTTACTTTTCGCGCCCCGAATCACTGTGCAAATTTTCATCAAAATTGAATCAAACTTGCGGCCGTAGGAGTGTTAACAGACGGACAGACAGAATGACAGAAGTGATTTTATAATCTGCCCCATGCTATGCTATAGCAATTGAACAGATACAGTTTGCAGAGAATACTGACGGAATTTGTGAAGACAAACTGCAAAAGGGAAAGACTGGGCATTTTACTAAAAAAAGATTTGAGAAACGCAAAGCACCGACCAAAGGCATGAAGCTGCAGATTGAAACGCATTGGTGAAGAGAACGGGACCACTGTGGATAAACTGCTAGGCCCAATAAGCCAGGAAGACCAAAAAGAAACGTAAGCTATCTGACATAATAGACCTACCCAAAAAGATGGCTCCTAACACAGTGTAGCATCATACAATCATTCATCATACATCATGCAATCTTAGTCTGAAGTGTCTTGTTCGTTTACTAATGTCACTGATTGTTGCCTGTTGCTAGTTTTTTTACATTTATATTTTACAATGTAGTGTAGCAACACAGTTAAGGTGTGGTGGGATATTCATTATTGCCAATATATCGCTCTATTGCCAATTGTCCATAGATGGCATTGAGTGTGCTAGTGAAAGAATTTTGAAAATCGGTTAATATTTCGTGAAGATATAAAAATAACAAAGTATGACGTTTTTTGTTGAGACACAGTGTAGAAAGAAATATAAGCTTAATAAGTATAGTCTATAGGTAAATTAGGCGACATCACACTCACACGGTAGTGTGAGTGTTGTAAGGACGACCTTCAAAGTATATGGGAAAATGCAAACTTTGACCCTCAGCCAACCAAAAACCCCTGAACCGATCGTCACCAAATTTTAATGGCGTGATTACGTCATGGACGCCTACCAACAAACAAAATTTGGGCTCAATCCGCCCAGGGGTTTTTGCTCCCCATATAGGTGAAATATACACCCCTCC
>Ga0209367_1007238_pt1 | contig 15313 bp, 6 predicted proteins | sample WorMetLIZISLAND2_FD_187412 | JGI IMG/M metagenome (GOLD analysis project Ga0209367, IMG submission 187412) | Marine gutless worms symbiont microbial communities from Max Planck institute for Marine Microbiology, Germany - Olavius geniculatus... ... | reverse complement strand
GGATAGGGGCAAGATAGTGGTAGTGTAGTCGTAAGATTACGGTAACAATAGGGGTGACGTAGGTTATGGTAAGGGTAGAGTATGGTAATGGCAAAGTAGAAGTTACTTATAGTCGAAGTAGAAATAGGAGTAGCAGTAGCCTAGTTGTGGTAGCAGTTGTAGTGGCTATTTTACTGTTTGATTTTATTCAGCTCTAGATTACTTTCAACGGCAATAAAACTGCAAATATTTATGTAAAAAAACTGTTCGGTTTATATACAGTGTAAAGGTGACATCGTGGTTGTAGATATAAAAACAGCACAAATCACAATTTTAAAAATTCAAACATCACCATTACACAATGTCAGAAGAACTTTGCTGACTGTGTAATGGTAAAGTTTGAATTTTAAAAATTGTGATTTGTGCTGTTTTATATCTACAACCACGATGTCACCTTTACACTGTATATAAACTGAACAGTTTTTTTTACATAAATATGATTTAAAAAGCAGTGTGACTACTAACTGACTGACTGTCTGCCTCAATGTACCGTATCGCTTTAACCTTTCATGGTTACATTTTAATAAATTCTCCATCATTTCAACTTTTCTTTTATCCAGAAATGTTATTCTTTATAAGGCATAAAACGCAGTAAATACATATAAATAAATAAAAGTAAATACATATAAGTAAATAAATAGTAAACCCAGAAAAAGCAATAAGCGTCAAAAAGATAGGTTAATTCTGTGGATGAAGCAGTTTTTTGCCAATGCAGCAACGTTGTTATAACGCGTATAGCAGCTGAATGACAGAAAACAGCAATAAATCAGTATAAACGCGATTTAACGCCGGACGCTGGCGCAGATAGCAATAATTCAGGATTTTTCTTCTGTTAACAACCGGCCGCCAGCAGTAGGAGAGATGGGCGAATATGAAGAAAAAACAGAACGGATAATTCGCGATCGTTTCTTGCATCCGATTATCGAACGGCCGCCATGTATCGATTTCGTTAATCGCCGATCGCGGCTCGCGAACGCGAGAGAGAAGAAAAATGTCTCGTTCCGGCTCGACGAGCGTCGAAAAGAAGCAATTTACACACGAATTAAATTTCCCTCAGCGCGTGTGCAGTTCTCGTCCGGTTGCGGATGCTAGCTGGGGTAAGCGGGATGCGGATTAGCATCTCGGTAATCCGGCGGATAATCGGATATCTGTCTCTAGCCGAGCTGCCGCTGCTGCTGCTGCTGTGATTGATATTCGCCGATAGTTGGAAAAACCGAACATGCAGATTGCAGCCTCCCAGCACCTAGTCTTCAACCAGTGATGAGTCTTTTTGTATAGGTTTCGTAAATTGTATTTGTTTACATTTTCACAGAGTGTTATCACTGCTGTTTATTGTTGGGGCAAGGGCGTCGTGAATGGCAGTGGAAGCTGGGACAATTGTTTCCCTACATTTTGAGCAATCGGTAAAAAGTAGGAAAATTTTGATCTTGTCAAAACTTTTTCGTCAAAAAATGCAAAATTTGGCGCCGAAAAATGTAAGTGCAACATAAAGATTTTGAGCATCCATAATATCCTCTTCAAAAAGTTGCAGCATGTCTGTCGAGAAAATATTGCAACTTTCTGTCCCGTTTACTTTTTTAACCCACCACGCCGTTGTCGTGGTGTATTTCATAAATGGCGACATTTACACAGATTATGCAAAGTTAAAGGGGCCTGTCACTTGCCGGACTTTCTACTGGTATTCCGTCGTTTGCCTATACGTTTTAAGGTTATTGGATTTTTTTTTTATTTCTGTGCTACTATAATGCAGTATGAATATGAATAAAGTTGAACAATATAGGCGTACATGCTACACCGACATTGAACTAAAAGCGAAACATAAATACGCTGTACATTTCGCATCAGCACTCTAAGTCCATCGCAAAGGCAAGTACAGAGCGACGTAACTAAACTGAACTGAATTAACACGGTTTAATTTTTGACGAACTGACAAATGACCAGGCAGTAATGCATTACAGTAGGCACCGTCTAACGGCGTCGGTAGTATACGTGACTATCAATGTACCAATGGGATCGCCCTGCTTGCTCATTTGTCAGTTCGTCAAAAACTGAACCGCGTCAGTTCAATTCAGTTACGTCGCTCTGTACGCGCCCTAAATCGGCACCGTCGGCGCAGCTCTGTCTGCAGGCGTCAAAGCGTGAAGCGACTCCGTCAGTTGTTCAGCAGGCGAACTGACCGACTGACTGGCAATGTGTAATGGATGTGAGAATACTGGGAACGATGCGCCGCCGTGACAATACACTGGCCACTGAGGGCTGCTGCTGCTGCTGCTACTGATGTGGATGATAATGGCGTTCGTATCACAGTAATAGTTACTATACTGTGACGGCCAATCATCTCATAGAGCCTACAGCGTTTACTCACAGACGCCGAATATTCAATACAAATGCAATTAGCGGCCAGTTTCGTAGTCGTCGGCTGCTTAGCTGGCGATGATGTGCACGGGAGTTGGGGAAAAATCTAGGAATTTCCGAAGAGCGAAATCTACCAACGAGGTACCAAAACAAAGCCCAAACGCAATTAGCGTGTGTATACACAACATTGATCAAAAAACTTTTTATTTCAATCAGTAGCTTAAAGTATTACTGCAAGTTATAATTATATCGGTGTGAACTTGAACGAAATGTTGTACACTGTGTCTCAAAAACATTCCGAACATTTTCAATTCAAACTTGAATAAAAATTATAAATTTTTTACAACTTTTAGTGCAAATATTCCTGACACAACCTGCCATCAAATCACCGTTCAATGTCTGCTTCTGCACTACCTAGGGAAACGAGACCAAACGAAATATGCGTTAAAGTATACAAAAAACGTGTAAAACATCCCCAACATTATTGATTGTACTTAAAACATAAATATCAAATTTTAATAATTTTAACACAAATATTTCCAACACAATTGGCTATTAAACGATAGTTTAAGTTTTCACCTCACCCAGTATCTGCTTTTACACTACCTGGGGAAAGTTGACTAAGCAAAACACATTGAAATGAATGAAAAAACGTCAATAAGTTCCGTCTATCCAAAAGCCAGAAAGCCAGTAGATTACAAGATTCGACTGTCATGCAGCAATGTGTTTACCAGATGACGTTCGGGAATGTTTAAGAATTCAAGAAACAACTGGTAAAGTTTGGATTAGTCTGAAGCAGAACATTATCGACACTGCTGTCAATGAATGGAGAAAGCATCTCCGTATACCTGTGTTTGCACAATAGGTCAACATTTCGATTAATTTTACTGCATACAGTTGAAAAATGAAATAATTGGATAAAGTATCAATCAAAGTGTCAACAATGTGAACAAAATGTGTTTTTTTTTGCTTTATTTAGATTAAGTAATACTACCACTTTTGGTAAAAATGTAATATTTCGTTGGTTATTATTTCCCCAGGTAATGCAGGAACAGACGTTGAGTGAGGTAAGAAACTGGATGATCGTTTAATGGCTAGTTGTCTCATAAATATCTCTACCAAAAATCATTAAAATCTTTACGTTACAATCGAAAATGTTCGGGATGTCTTTTTTAGTCACAGTGTATATTATATTTGACGCGTAGACATTCGATTAGTTTCGGATTTATTGTACAGTTTGTTGTATAGCAGATGCTGCATACAGCAAGTCCTAAACATATCTAAGTCAGCGAAGTTTGGGCTATAATTAGGCTATAGTTTCGTCATCGGTGACGTCAGTATAAAGCTTACAAGTTGCAGCAACAGCTGCAGCAGCAGCAGCAGCAAGCGACCTTTATGTCAGCAGTCCGATTACTGTGACTGACTGATTGGGACTGAAAAAGCTGCATGCTATATGCTCTCGGTGATTGAACGGCGGAGAAATTAGTTGGCGCGCAGGATTCGTGCACTAACGTGATTTATGCGATCGCTGACATAGCTGAGCGCGCACGATTTCGGACTTCTTCACGATCGCGCTTACAGTAACGTCGTAGCACGATGGCAAAAGGGGTGCAGGAAAACAATTGAACTTCCCTCTAAATTTTTCACGCTGTCGAAAAATTTTCTGGTCAGAAAATGTTTCTCATAATACAAACTTTAGAGACAAGAACCCTTATTTTAAGAAAAAATTCAGAAAAATCGAAACTTTGAGCACCAATAATCTTTTTTGTCAAAAATTTGCAACCGTCTGTTTAAATTCTGTCGAAAATTTACAGTGTCCATCGGAAAAATGCTACTTCTTGATTGCCTACTTTTTAAAATTCACGACGTTCCTGTAAAGACCATTATTATTTAAAATTATCTTGTGGGTTTTTGTTTTAGGAGTTTATAGTTGCCACTTGCCAGTCTGTTTGCCAGTTGTAACCATTGGCGTCGCTTCTCGCTAGCTATGGGACACTGAGTCGCGTCAATTTCTTAACTTCCAATCGTGGAATTTTTCCATTTAATTCAGAGCAGCACAAACTATAGTGATATTCGACTCCATGTGGCTGCTTATCCAGCAAAACTAGTACAGTATAGATTATACTCTGTATATAGATCTGTCGCCGTTTGTTTCGCGAATTTCATAATAGTTTTGTGTGCCGACCTCAAATTATTTTCTCTTAGTCTCCTCCCTTTGCACCAAATCAAGCATGGCGTTGCCGTCACTCGCCACTGGCTGAATTGACTGAGAACTACTGTCATCCGTAACTAGTAGCACGACGATTATATTTCACAATTTCACAATTTCAATGCGTTTTGAAAGAGTATATCAAATATGTGTCCTCCGTGCGGAGTTCTCCGTGAACCGAGGAGGTCAAAACTCGTGCAACAGCCTATTTTCAACGTGGTGTAGTGGTAACGCGTTTGATCCGATCAACGAAGTTACTGTACGCCGGGCCCGGTTAATACTGCGACGGGTGACTGCATGTGGACAGGTAAACCATCTCGGTATGTAACCAGCCGCCTAGGTCAACTCAGCCTTTCATCCCTCCGGAGTAGGTAAATCGAGTACTGGCCTATTTGGCTGGGGTTAAGGCGGGGCGTGTTCCCCTGTGTCGGGTGGCAGGTAACACTGTGGGATCCCATACGGCAGGTGACGCTCCGAAGCTCTGAAATGGGCTTCCATTAAGAGCTATAACATTACCTTTTTAAACCTTTAAGCAATAGAATACATATACTCTATTAATCCTTGTACAGCTCTTCTATAATTTTAGAAAATCTTCACTGTGTGTCGAACAAAAATTAGGCCTTATGCAGCAGACTAAGTGGATGCGGGCATCAGTTAGAATATCCCTCGATGGATGAGGGCGAGGAATGCAGCTACACAATGGGCCAATTAGCTGCCACTATTTGCCGCAACCAATACCATCAGTCCATTAGCAGACATTATCAAGCTAATAACGACCTAAGTGACCATCATATAGTTGCTGCTATGATTTAAAGCCGTATTTCTACGCTATGAAAGGTATAACCAGCCCGCCGTATATCGCACTCGCATCGTTGTATTAAACGTTTTTAACGTTTTTTTAACATAATCATTCAACGGCCAGCGTAAAATGACGTTCATTAATAATATATTTGTACAAAAATTGTACGATGCTGATAAAATAGTGACAGATTTTGTACTTGGATCACTTCTTGCTTATAACGACAAAATTTGGTAAACGTGAGAAAAACTGTATCCTGACATGGGCTCCCAACGAATTTAGTCATTACGTCGAGAAATAAAACGGCCACATTTTTATTCAACACTTGTAATCGTCACTAAAGAGAACTTGTTTTCCACCATTTTTTTGTATTTACTCAGCGTTTACTACATTCGTGGTGTATCGCGTTTTGCTTAAATTTACATAAATAAAAGTTAAACCTCGCAGTTAACACAAAACAGCCGATTTCGTGATGTCTTAAGAAAATCACAGTTAAGAAACGTGTCTATTTTTTCTCACGCGGCGCTTGGTCCACGGTAAAGTAAATGTTTAGTTTTTCTGCATGCTGCTGCGGTTTGAACGGTACTCGTGCAAGCCGGCGACTATTTAGCACGTCTAAACACTCATTGAGGAGCACATGCTTCAGCAGCTGCTGTAAATGTAGCGCCAGCCTGATGAACGGATGACCGTTTGAATTAGTGATGGGCGATATATCGATGATAAAAATACCGCGAACGATTAACCGCAATTTCGATACGACGTAATGCATTTCTTGCTTCAGTGAATGGACTCACGGCCGAAGTGAATAACACAAAATACTGGCAAATAAAGTAAAACAGAGTAACTAAAACTGACGATTGACAGATGTTTCAGGAGACTTTTTAACGGTCCAGCGCTATAATTCGGTAGCCTTTAAAGGAATTTTTTTTCAGTTCCTACCAACATTACAGCTAACTTAGTTTTAACTGGTTTTAACACCCTCCCAGAGATCTTTACTACCGGCAGTGCGCATTTAAAAAATAATAACATTACCGTAAATACGCTTATGAAATTGAAGAAAAGCTACGAAAGTGTGCGGCAAGGCAAAAAAACATTGTAAGAAAAAAAATTATATAGCCTACGGCTAAACCAAACACGGCAGTACTGCAGCTAACTCGAATAATTACAAACAAAACTGCCGTTGGTACGTGTATTAATGGTTATGCGCGTTCTAAAATACGAAATAATAAAACACAAAATAACGTTATAACCCAATTATTATCGACAACTAGCTTAATTCGAATAGTTACTATTTTTCATCAGCGGAGCATCACTCGTCTTGAACGGACTGCAGCGGCTGCGTGTATCTCGTTACGCAGTCGATTGATTGATGTACGTATGTTGCAGCTAACTGCTGCTGCTGATGCCAGCAGCTGCTGAATCCAATAGGCCTAGTATAGCAATTAGCGCAACGTATATAACATGATGTATCGCATTCAGAGAAATGCCGCATAAACATCATTTTTGAACAGTCATTCGCCGCAGCAAAAGAACCTGAAGCATCGAATCATCTTCTTTTAGCAAATAGGCCTATACGTGTGAGATAAAGTCAGTCAACACGGTTAAAATTTTTCTGAACTTCTGAAAACATTTTTGTTCCGTTGACTATCTGATCGTATAAACCGGACACGTCGAGCGCTTGCCTATTGATTTGCCATGTCATAAAACGTTAGAAATTATCAGCGTCGCTGCCACTATTATGCCGTCGTGCGTTAAAAGATTAGAAGACAGCACGTTGCGATTTTCCGACTGGAAGCAGTTAATTTCCGACAGAGTACATCATGGGTGTTCAGGATTTCAAATTTGCCCGTAAATTCCCAAATAAGGTATTTTCAGCCTTTCATTTCGTATTAATTTTCCACAAACTAATATGTCGGTTGGTTTCGCCTTATCTCTAGGGACCCCCTGTCGCGATGTTGCTGGATAGCACTAATTTTACGCTGTAGTTTTACTGATAAAATCTGTGCAATGTTAACACGAAATACTCTTTTGTCTGCTGATGTGCCGTTAACAACAGTAGCATCGAGGCATGGAAGCATGAGGGTAACAATTACTCCCCCCCCAATTCTGAGCTGTCGGAAAATTCAAAATTGTCTGAAAATCGTGTTCTGGTGGAAAAATTTTCGTGTAAAATGCAAAACCCTACATCTGGAAAATTTAGAGAGAAAAAATGAGATTTTGAGCACACGCGATCTCCCATGTCAAAAATTTGCAACTGTCTGGTGGAAAAACACAATTTAATGCGTTGCCTATTTTTTAACGCACGACACTGCTGGTTAGTTAAGAAGCTACTCAGTCACTCAGTTGTCGAGTGAATTCATTCCGTGTGACAGTTTCATTAGCGGTCCCGGGCACGCGCAGAATTAGACGGACTGACGGCGAACGGGCTTATGACACGAGTAGGTAGGCAGGCCCTAGGACTATAGGTCTGCAGGCAAATCTGAACAGTGGTTACTCGGTTGAGCGGTTTGATGGAAGACTTTGTCGTCTCGTGCTGAACGCTTGTCCAGTGATAAAGTCAGGATCTGGATGTATAGGTGGGGAGCACTTGAGTGTGGAAAGGGGTTTGGGGAGAGAACTGTGCCCCCTTTGCAATAAATTTTCAGATTTTTTTCTGTGTGAAAATAAAGTGTTTTGCTGCATCTTGGCACTATCTTAAATAAATAAGTAAGTTCGTGGGACATGTGCCGACATTGCTCCCTATAGCTACGCCTCGCTGCCTGTCTGCAATGGCGCCTATGACCGTCGTCAATATTGGGGTTCCAAGGCACAGTGGTGTAGTGGTAAATTTTTATTTGGGGAAACGCCTTCCCTCACTTCCTTGCCTCCTTAGAAGTAGCCCCCTTTAATTCAACTACGGAGTCTGGAAATGCTCTATGCGCCGAGTGGTATGGGTGATAAAAATTAAAAAGGGAGTATCCTTCTCCCCAGCCGATTAAGAGGCCTAAGGAAACGCGGGGTATGGGTGTTTGTCGAAAAATACATTTGACACATTCTTAGTTAGCTTCACAACACCGCCACTTCTCGCTGAACGATAACGTATACAGCGTGGCGTTTTCTATGCATGCTGGCTGTGACACGATTTTCAGCGAAAGAATATCGAAAAGTTCACCCTGCCTACTTTGGCTACATTACAAAATTGTGTCCAAATAATGGAGGCCTCGGTGCCCCCCCCCCCTGGTCACCCGAATTTCCGCTCATGTTATCTGTTGTGATATACGCTCTGTCTGCAGCCACCGTGCAATCAGGCCTTCAGGCAGCAGCCGCACACCAACAGTCTTCTAGGCGACTGTCGACGGAGTTACGTTTCGCTCGAACAAATGGCGCTGTATTTTTTTGACCGCTCGACATCCGATTTTTAGCTTATAGGCTACGACAACTAAAACACGTGTTCATTTTCCCCCACACTTTTAGCGGACGTCAGCTGAGCTACAGCGAGCGATTTTCTGGAGGATATGCCCCCCGGGGCAGCATATTTCTCGTTCTAGCATCTGTATACGATAACGATTAATCATCACAAACGCAGACACTGCTTTCGTTGAACGTTAGCAAATTACTACAAGTAATTTGAGTAAAGCTCATGAGACGCGCGACAGGTTGTCACTATTCACTATTGAAATCTTCGTCACAGCCGAAAATTGCAAAAAAAAAACAGTTTAAAGACACTAAAACCGCATTTTTGGAAGGGGGCCAGTGCTTGTTATATATGATAAGCAGCATGTCTGTACCAATCTGCAACCGTTTTCACACTAAACGAGCCAATAGAGACAAAATAATGTCTTTTATAAGGTACCCCTATTTGACGCTCTCGTTCGAGAAAAACCCCCGCACTCAGGGGCACGAAATTTTGTCACAAAAAACTAGTCCTTGGAGAAGCCACGGTGAAAATTTCGTGATTCTAGCTTGCACTGTCTAGATACAATACCGCAGTGTGACAGACGGACGGACGGACACCTCGACGATGGCTAAGACGCGCGAAGCATTCTGCTGTCGCGCGTAAAAATCGCTACAAAATCGAGTATTCGATTGATAGATCGATAGCGAAATTTCTGGACTGGATAATTATCATCACTACACAACTCGCAAACATACACGTTGCACCATCTACACGTGTACAGACAGGTCGTGATCTGATGCCAGGTTATAATGACAATGCGTACCCCCTGGCTATATAGCACCAATCGCAAATCAACGGCGTGTATAATTATAATTCATGCGGCACTGAATTCATGGGGCACTGGTATTGTGCCCCGTGCACGCGAATAGATTCTATTCACAAGGAAAATAATAGCGACTATACAACATACAGAGACAGCTGATCAATGTCGTGCACTATGGGCTACGATACAGGGTATATGGCAAATTTGGCTATGTTCGAAGCATTTTTATACGTGTATGGCCACAAACAGTTTTGGCCATAAAACTTTTTGCACTATATATTTACACGCATGACGTTCAGTATTTAGCAATCGTGTGTTACACGTTGGCATTTTAAACAGTTCATTCAAGAAAACACGCGCAATGAATAATCACTAAGTTACAGAAAATGTCGTTCGTCAAATCTCTATGGGAGATTCGCTCCTGGATTTCACTTGAACATTTTCTCCACTTTTCTTTTAGCTTTGTTCATAGGCTATAGATTTAATGTATCTAAAGCCACCGTCTGGAATGGGATAAGTGACTGTTAAATAACACTTTATCCGACATTACTGTACGTTGGCTGACAGTCTTTCGTTTTGTTTGGTCACGCATGACTGTGCCGGTGGTTTATCGACAGTTTGGTAGACATAGATAGTACGAGTGCCAGGAATAAGCTAGCTGCCTATATACCTGACATTTGTCAGCGCAAAACTTTGTTTCCAGTAAATGTGTAGCACTTTTTGTTGTGTGCCGTTGCTTCGGGGTGTCACCAACATCGTTCCACACGTGTCAGTTTTCCCCCGTCTAGACGCCCGGGATGACAGTGCTGCGCCGTATAATTAAATGCCCGCGAGCACGCGACAACGCACATGGCTTCCATTCCGTGTCTAGAATCTTTCGTCACATAATATAAACTGAAGATTACTGCTCCAAGGCATGTCTAGTCCGTATATGCCTTCTTTCGCCCGTCTGGCTGTCCACATTACCACACCCCATGCAGCAGTATAGTACCACAGTTGTACTGCCATAAAAATAAGTATGAATAGACCTACTGTTCTCTTTCCGTTGAATTGGCAAGCCTCTGTGTAAGTCATCAGTGCCTCAGCGAATCGACAGTTTTTGAACTGGAGCGTCACCAAAATTTGAACGGTAAGTCCCTGAGCCACGTTTCACAGTTCCCAGCTCAAATTGCACAAAAAGTATCTGCGGACGGCGCTGTGCTTCAGTGCCCCACCGGGATCCCCAAACTCCATAGTATAATATCGGAGAGCCACAAAGCTGTCCAAGAAAGTGAAGTTAACCCCACATCTCCCTGTAAGTCTGGCAATACGGGCTTGCAGAAAGACGCCCAAACGTCTCCATCTTCGTTGGAGCCATATCCATGCCATATTCGGTTATGACACGGCACGCGTAATAAACGCCGAACGTTCTGAGAGGGCGTTTAGTATAGAAGTTTTACGCTGCGCGGTACCGTAAAGCGCTTATGACGCAATCACCATACGTCTTGTACAGTGCGCACTGTTCGCACTATAGTCTGCACCGTTTGAGTACAGCGGCGACACTAATACGGTTTATAGGCCATACCGCGTGGTCAATGGGGTGCAGACATTGCTCGACCCGCGGCAAACCCCCTCCTCCTTGCCACATCTACATACTTTACTGTATAAACAGGTCAGCTCGGCCTGGCCATCCCTCCGTGGCTGGGTACGAGTGTCATCGAAATTAAGTCATCCCCAGACATTGTATAGGTCTAATCTGAACTCGCAATTATATCGTTTGACGTCAAAGTTGTAGCGCTGCTGCCGAGGCAACTTTGATTGATTGATAAGTGAAATCAACTTCGTAAAAACGTAAAGTTTTTCCTGATCTATGCTTGTGGGCGGCGCTGATCTCCGCTTCTTTAGCCCTTAGCCGGACACCAGTTTAGACTGCGAGACTACGGATACGAGGCTAGTGCATCGTGCGATGTGCATGCCGTTCCTGTTTACGTCCCAGCTTTCGCTGGTACTCGTTGCTCCTACCCACGGAGGGATGGCCAGGTTGAGTTGACTACGCAGAACTCCACTACATCACTGCTATTTCCACTACACATGTGAAGTTTGTAATATAGGCTAAGCTTACTATAGGTCAGCTTTTGAATTGTATGCATGTAGTGTATAGCTGACCCCCAGTACATAATTTGACAATGAGTTAGGGGGTTAAAAACAGTTGGGGTGGGGGTTCAACCCCCCAACCCTCCCGCAATTCAAACAATGCTATAGGCGGGACCAATACCGAGCTCTGCAGGCCTGCACTGCGGACCCTCCTGCTGATTGCAGCGGAGACGAAGGCCTGACCGTCACAGACAGCAGTGGCGATTCTAGCCTGGAGCTGGGGGTTCTACACCACAACCCCAGATTTTCAGCACTAGAACTACCACTGCCAGACAGTCGCGCCTCAGAACAGTGGAGGCTGACCTGCGCCAACTAAATCTCGGCTTGGCGACGGAACAGCGACGCGCGCAAGACAGGGCGGGGTATATTGACGACACGTGACAACGGCAACGTCTACGACAAGCTCCTCAAAGAAGAAGAAGAGGAAAAGGTTTAGTCGTAGGGGAGTTTTGACGGCCGCTCGCACGTGGTCAATATGCGGAGGGTCGGTCTGCCAGTGTTATAACCAGTAGTTAAAGCAGCGGCCTGCGGTAGTCCATGGCACCCATGAGATAGCCGTGACCGACTGCATGCTTGGGCGCTTGCAACCGTTGCTGAAACCAAGGCGGCGGCGGCAGCAGCAGCAGCAGCAGCAGCAGCAGCTCATAAAACTCACTCACTCGTTATTCGTACGTTCGACAATGGCCGCAATCGGCGACACAGACACGCCTCCATTCGTGATGATTTGGGGACTGAACAGCGTTGTCGTGGGCTGAAAAAGTGCGAGGAAATGGGCCGAAACTTGCAATTTCCCACAGACCGTCTCAAAGTTCCGACAGCGGAAATATGGGCGCTTATACTTTCAGTTATAGTTTCAATTAGTATTTCTTCAGCCAGTGGCGGATTCAAGAGGGCAGGGGGACGGCCGCCCCCCTATCGACCGGATGCATCTTAAAACAGTCGAAAATTTTGCACGAAAATGCACTATTTTTGCAAAAAAAATGAAAAATTTTCTGGAGAGGGGGCATAGCCATACCCCCACCCCACCCTTCCGCCCCCTATTCTAAATTTCTGGATCCGCCACTGTCTTCAGCTACAACTGGTGAAAAATTTGTGTAAATTTATCATCATTTGAGTGAATTATGAAATAAACAAAAAGGAGTCCTTTTATGAAACACAGTGTATAATTACCAACCCCCGAAAGGCTAAAAACTTTTCGCTAGTACTCATTGCGCTTATCCACGAAGGGATGGCCAGGCTGAGTTGACCAGAACTCAGAATTCACTTTGTCGTTTATGATATGGTACGCCCTCGTTCGCTGCTGTTTACGCGTCAGCGACACTTGTGCATTGAGACGTACGAGTGTCTAGCCACACAGAAGTGAACAGACTACAGTATAGGTGATGGACTCCACTTCAACGTATTGAGGCCCCCGGGCAGGTTTGTGGTTGACATGACAGGGCACGACCTTTGAGTTGTCGCTGTCATTCGTTTGGCGTCGCCTCGACATGACACTGATTTTACACGTTTTGACACCACTGTGTCAACTTCACGCCCAAATACGTTTACCGGCTGGTGCACAAAATATGCCCGTAACTTTTATAACTTCACAAATTCATCCAATATTTCCAATTTTCATTTTATATCATCAGCCTAATCAGCGGTAAAACGCTGAGTATTAAAAAAACCGTCACGTCCTAAGGTTAAATTTAAAGTGTAACATATTTCACAAGGTAGTGTAGCGACACATTTGAAGTGTGACGGGATCCTTTTTGATCACCCATTTGTAAAGTATTATCAATAAAAAAGTAAACAAAAAGGTACCGTATCTAATGCAAGTGTGACATAAAAAGAACTTTGGGGCAAAAATATAGGCCTACCTCAGAAAGACTTTCTGGCATTATGAGGGCTTATGCAAATAGTCGTGGGGTTCCGACGTAAACTACTATAATTGAGTTAAGCTGGCTAGTTTTGATATAGTACTGTAAGCTTTATGAGTCCATTGAGTAAGCCAAGGGTTCTTCAACATGTCTTGGCGACGTAGGCCTATATACGAGGAGGTGTCAGTTTAATTTACAGCCCGAGGACGTGCTATTATACAAACCAGGCATTGAACGTCGCTATTGAATGACTCGAGTTGCCATTGTGACTAAATGCAATTACATATTCACCTTACAGTTGCTATCACACTGTTATCTATGGCTAGCGTGCCGTTTTCGGAGATTTTGTAATTTTGTATTGGTACAGTGTGGTGTAAAAAAAGAACAGTGATCGAGTATAGTTTCTTAAAACGCGAAGGTTGTTTGATGACATACACGTTGCACAGTTACACTGCGCATCAAAAAATAACGAGAATGATACAAAAATAAATGACACCGATGATTAATTTGTGTCGATTCAGTCCCTTAATCTGTGCGCAAGGCTTCATAAGTCAAGTGACTAGCTTGGTTATAAGCGTCTCTGAAGCCATGACATTGTAATAAAAAAGATAACAAATACCAAAATTACGAGTCTTTGAACAAAAAGCAACAACACTGTGATAGTCCATGCTTCTGGAGAAGAATCAAATGAAAGAAGTGCGGTGAATAAATCGCGAAAACCAAAGGAGTTTCAAAACGTAATATCCACAATAACTCGCTAGAAAAACCAACAATCTTCCATACGTTTCGCCTATTTTAGACAATGTTTTCGACCTCCCATAACGTCACTGACATCGCCCATTCTGTTCTATAGGCGCAATGAGACCGCTGCAAAGCCATGCAGTATAGTGGCCGTCGAAGCATACTCGCTAAGTCGGGCGTCACATTAGAGATGCAATTATTTCGACGTTTAACAGCAACTAATCGTCAATCGCAGCCCAGCACTAATCGCCGACCTTCGCACGAATGAATATCCGATCCATCGCCGCTGATTTTTTTCGCCGAATGAGAATAATATTGCGAAAACGATAACACACCTCGTTTAAAAGTAATCGCTTCAAGCAAATATAAAAGCGCGCACAGAGCGACGTAACTCGATCACGTACGCCCTGCTTGTGCCTTGGTCAGTTCAGTTCAATTACGTCGGTCTATACGCGACGTAACTTAACACACTATAGGTTTAAGCAGAATCGCTTCAAAAAACAAGCTACACATGCATGGCTATTATAATTTACGTACTTTCGACCGACAAAAATGCGATCGATAAACGCTCGACGACAGAAATTATCAGTCGGAAATTCGTAGTACAAGAGAACTGAAATGGATATTATCGCACAAGTGTATGCTTAATTTTCACTCAGTTTGGAAGCGGTACGCCCTATAGGCCTACCTGCATTTCTTGTTCTGACAGTCACGGCGGTACGCAAAAGTCGACATGTCACAAAAATACCAAATCGCTATGCACTACACTGTGTCCCAAAAAAACATCCCCGACATTTTCGACTGTAACGTGAAAACCAATGATCAGATTTTGATAATTTTTGGCATAAAAATTTCCGACACGACTTGCCATCAAACGACCATTTAGTTTCCCACCCCACCCAACGTTTGTTTCTGCACTACCTGGGGAAAATACAACCAACGAAATATCACTTTTTTATCTAGTGCGATATGGTTGCTT
>Ga0209367_1007237_pt1 | contig 15315 bp, 7 predicted proteins | sample WorMetLIZISLAND2_FD_187412 | JGI IMG/M metagenome (GOLD analysis project Ga0209367, IMG submission 187412) | Marine gutless worms symbiont microbial communities from Max Planck institute for Marine Microbiology, Germany - Olavius geniculatus... ... | reverse complement strand
TTTTTGAATGCTGAAAAATCGGTAGGCGGTCATGTTAAAAAGTCTATAACTTCGTCATTTTTTAACAGAATCAAATTTTATTTGGCAGTTAGATGTAACAGGTTTCAGCAAATAAATGTGTAAAATTTCAAGTTAAAATTCCGAGCGGTTGCTGAGAAAACAGCGAAAAACTTTAGGGGGCTACTTTTTTGCCGCACCCTGTAGTTGCATGTTCGACGTCAAGACTGGAGCTGCTGGATCTTGCCCGATCAAGTCACGTCTGCCGGTTCATTTACTCATCAGTAACGGCGGCATGGCAAGCAGTGCAGCGGGTCGGTTCACGGGTAAATTATAGCGTCGCAGACGGTAATCTGTCGCTGTCTCACGACCACAACCGATCTCGTTTGACTATATAGAGGGGTCGCTGTTACTGCGTCACTGCACGCACGCCGATCAGCCAGGCCATTGTGACACGAACGACAGCGCTTATCAGCGACCTTAGCAGCAGTGGCGTTTCGAATTATTCTGAGGAAGGAGGCAAGTCGGGATTTGGTGTAAAACAAATAATTTCGATTCACTATATAGTTTCCAGAGCATGATATACATAATTATGTGGCAATTAGACCAATTTAGACGTGCGGAAGCTGCCGAGAATTAAACACGTTTGATGAAATATGACACGTTTTAACTGGTAGTTTGAATTTTTGACATCTGTTATTTTTTCTCAACTATGCCTTTTATCTATCTTATTCCGAGCGCGCACTATCGCATAATCACACCGTCTCGTCGCTGCCCCTTAAGTTGGCGTCTGCGAGCGAGATGTCCATCAACGACTCGCGCGGACGTTGAAGACAACGAGGAGGCCGCGTGGCCTATCAGCTGATTAACTAGCCAGTATACTGACCACAGCACACTGTAATGTTGTGTGACCGTTTGAAACTGTAATTGAAGCTGGGACAAACTTGCTGAACTTGATCCATGAGCACAGTTGGGTTACATGCAAAATAACAAATTTGCAACAAAATAGTTTAGATTTTACATGCAGCTACTGCCTTATTTTGACTAAAGTATTTTTATAAAAACTTGCTTTTGATCGAATATTATATATTAACATTATTTGTGTTTTTAATTTTTATGTGTAGGATACATGCTGACTAAACAAATATGAAATATATTAGATACAGACTGAATAGTGATTATAGCCGGAGAACACTGTATCAGTTGGCTGGAGATAAGTGACGTGTTTTATTTAAAAAATCAAAGCTTGCTTGTATTCGTCACTTTGTGTGCGCCCCACATTGTCGTAGAATAGCTGTAGTACAAACTGATGACTTTATCTCGTTTTGTCCTTAATGAAGCACGGTGGCAACGCCGACAATGCAGTACACATGGGTTATCAATGCCATCGACATTTGTAGATTTATTTCACCATCTGGGGTGGTGGAGGCAAGGGATCCTGCAACTGACACAAAAGACCGCACGTCAAGTCGCAGTTTGACTCTTGGAACTCTATTTGATGACTCCGATCGATGATCCGGCAAGCGGCGCCACTTGCGATTGTTGACGCTAGTTACAGAACTAACGCGAATTTTACACCGGCTACCAGCTGTCACTGAAAAAATGTCATGTTTTCACTGTTGACTGATTACACGGTTCCATCGCTTTAGATCTCACACTGGTTGCATTGGTTGCATTTATTGTATACTGCACTGCAGGATGCGCCGATAAACAATTCCCTAGAAAAACTTGTGCAATTTTCAACATATGAATTTTTTTAGGAGATTGCTATTTTGTTGGCGCGCTTTGTAGTGTAAAATTGGTTGATCACATCGTTTACAGACCTAGCGAGCAAGAAAAGCTGCAGTTTCTTGTTCATCCATTCACTTTACTGCGGAGCGTAAGGTGCGTACATAGCGACAGAAATGAAATGAAATGAAAGCCGAGCGCTCCGGCTTTCATTTCATTCCATTTCTGTCGCTATGTAAGCCTATCACTTTGACGACAAATACTGCGAACGACAACAACTACGTAAATTTCACTGTCACGTTGTTGACATTATTTTCCGCAGTGGCGTCAGCAGCAGCAACCGACGGCGGCGGCGGCTGCGGGGTCAAACTCGACAGAGACAGACAGGCGTCCGCTCGCTGCAGTGCAATGCGATGCGGTTATTAATCGTGCTCAATTAGTGTGCGCGTGGAAGCGAGACGTACGCACTGCGCATGCGTGAGTTGCGCCGTCAGAGGTGTGCTGACAGACAACGCATTCCAATCCGACACTGAGGACAGTGTTCAGCAGAATGTCAGTCACTGCAAAGACAGATATTTCATGTTTCAGACTAAACGAAGTCACACGTCGTAAAGTGCGCAAGAACAAAAAGTCGTAATGTAAAGTGTTTCCAGAGGCATAAAGGTCATATGCCGGCGCTGATCTCTGTTTTCTTATTCCTCAGCCGAACACCAGCTTACATTACAAGATCGCAGACTAGTGCATCGCGCGGTGTGTCTCTTTACGAACAGCTTTCGCGAGTGATCATAAATACTGACGATGACGATAATAAAATTTATACAGCGTTACGCGTGAAGCTACAGAGACGCTGGGGAATAAATCAGCCAAACGAACAGGACAAATTTGTAAAAGGAACGACATAAGGAGAAATAAGAAAATTTTACAGTAAAAGGGCCAGAGAAAAAAAAGAGAGAGGAAGAGAAATTATTGCGACGGAAGAGGTTAAGCTTCAAAGTACCCTGGCTGATTCCCGCGGAAAATTTTACAGAGGTTCGCCGGGCGTCCATCGTCTGACAGGAAACGTTGCGGACGCGGACCAAGACTTGAAATCGGGAACGCATCTGCATCGCACTTTGCGGTCTGGTTTAGCGGATTGAAATTATCCACATCCAGCGATCCAGAAGGGAACGTTGTCTCACCGCGCAGCTGGCAAGAACTGTTATGCCACATCCACATCATACGAATGTCGTCGTTCGCGCCTGTTTTAACCCTTCTTAGCACACGACAGCTATTATTTCATTAGTACGGACAATGTCTGTATATTTCTGAGTCTAACCAATGGACAGCCGTTTCAGCACATAATAATTTCACTGATGTACCGACTGTATATCGGTCTGGCTTAGCCAAATAGGCCTAAACACTGGGCTTAGCTACCCCGGTTCTACTAACATTACTACAGAATGATATTTCCAAGAAGTTTATACAGCGGTTTGTAGACATGCTAGATTAAACGACAGCTTGTTTGTCAGTTTTCAAGTGCAAATTTTTATTGTATCGTATCGTATCTGCTTGTGTCGTTCGTTGAAAGGGTTAACATCATATCGCTGCGGCTACCGAGTTAACGGAAAGGACTGATCGACTGACGGACGTCGGACGCATGGCAACTGAAGAGAGGTGTCGGCGTATGAAATGTAACCGGAAGTGGAAACGATACACCGCTGACCGGCGGCGAGTGTATTTGAGTGTGTGTGTGTGCGGTGGGCGGATGGTGTTGCGACGACGTGGATAGCATTCAGAACCAAGTATCACTGGCCAGCCGAGCAGCGGCGTGTTTTGTATGACAAAGCATGATTGATGTCCGATTAATTACGTCGTCGTCGTCGTCGCTACAGCTATACTGTACGTACGCCGGCGGAAGCTGATAAAGTGAATCTGCATCATCAGTGACGTCATCACAGCATCAGCGCGCAGCAGCAGCAGCAGCAGCAGCGGTGTCTATGTCCGTCGTCGTTGTTTAAATGTCGCTCATTGTAGCCAGTGAATAGCCGCCGGTCATGATAAATATGATATTTTCAGTCTGTGTAATAGCGGTGTCCATGCACACACAAGAACCACATTAAGCGCTTTAACAGCCTATTCGATTGTGCGGGCCAGCAGAAATAAAATTGGATCGCATTATGTTGAGCAGGTTATAATTTTGTCCCAATCGACCGAAGCATGATTGACGGCGCCGCCACGAAATTATTGGGCCGCGGCCAGCTAATAATCAGAATCCACTTTTCGATGCTTCGTGGCCCACCCAACCGAGTATTCTGATACCGTGCTGATACTATTCTGATACTAGTCCATATAGAATGTTTTCTGCATCTTTCCAGTATTAATAGTGCAATTTTCACTTATAGTTTTGAACGCTTTACTTAAGTCACTTTTACTTCGAATGATCAATGCTGAGTGAGCAATTAAGACCGGTCAACTGCGTCGGTCGGTCAGCGTCATGACATCAACGTCACTGCTAGTACCTTACCTTACCTTACCTTACCTTCGGGGTGGGCAGGCTCTTACACCTGCCCAGCGCTGAGGCCGTATCAGTTCGGCCCAATGCGCATCTTTGAATGTAACCACAAGGTTACAGGTAACGGCTATAAAGCCGTAGACGGCTGTGAAGCCGTAAATAGACGGCTGTAAAGCCGTATAGTCAGCTGTGAAGCCGAAACCAGCACAAAAGCACTGGTAACGTGTAGCAAATCTGCTCTCACGGGTTTGATCAGCTCTTAGCTCCTACCCTCCAGATTTCAGAAATCCTTCGGGTCATCGGCGCAAAGCCCCACCACCATGACAACGTGGCTGACCACGGTGGGGGTCACTGCTAATAATACATGCAGACTTTTATTTCTGTCCATGTTTCTTTGGAATCTACTGAAGGACGCTGTGCGCAAGTAGTGTCCGTGAACACATATACGAGCTGTCCAAGTAGAATAGAAGACTCGACAATTGACTCTGGTATAGAATAGTAGGCCTAATGTACATGATATAACCTAACGTGCTTCCACAATTGCGGCAGTACATAGAACGCAGGCGCTGATGCTCGTAGGAACATTAATCAGCTCAAGAGTCTCCACCCCCAATGCACAACCGAATTATACCGAGAACTCACTCGTTCACATTGCAGCACCATATACTCATCGTAGCCAACGCTTCTTGGCGAATTATACAGTCACTTGCATTTCCGCGGAACCGCTTTCTTATCCTAGGCCTAGGTCTATAGGCCTATATAAGTTGCTGCAGTGTATACGTAGGCCATCTATATATCATTACATTTTGATCAGACATCTGAAATCTGCAGCGGTGTAAATAGCACGTTATTGTCATTTGAGTTTTCGTTTTAACTTTTTTCTGTTTAGCGTGTTTTAGCAGAGTAAAACAGACAGTTAAAATTACGCCATTATAATCATAATAATGTCTATAATAACAATAATATTTTTACCGGAACCCTTATGTAATAATGCATTCTGCTGTAAATTATAACCACGAAGTTGATAACCAAAGATTCCACCATAACTAACATTCCAATTCTCTCTTTATCTACGTATTGTTTTTGTTTTTATCCTTATTTTGGCACTGACGTCAACATAAAAACAACAAAAGTGGCGTCTCTATATAGGGCCTACGGTGCCTGAGACTGCACAGACACACGCAAGATGAGTCTACGCGCAGCTCGCGTCGCAGAGTCTGCAGGGCATGCGTGTGTGCAAAGTCAACGAGGTCTATATGAAGAGAATGACTGACCGACGCACTGAGATCTAGGGATGAAGGCAAGGCATGACGGCGCAGCTGCTGCAGCCCATTAGTCGACAAGCCAAGCAGTAGATCCGCCCGCATCAATTCATTACGCAAATTAGACGCCGCCGGCCGCCGACCGACCACTTGATGTGCGTCAGTCGCTATGAGGCATCAGAGACCTACGGCCCTGCGACAGCGAGGGCGATTTCTTGATGACGAGCATCCATACATTCACAACGATGGCGGATTCTGGACTTTAAAATTAGAGACAGTATGATGGTTTCAAGGTCTAAACCCAGAAACTGAACAGTGATAGACTTATAGTCAAGTCAAGTCCAACGATGTCTCCGGTTTTTACAAGTTGCTTTTGCAGTTTCATGCATTTCAAATCAGTTCAGCATTTTAACTACAGTGCACCGTCGAATTATTTTTTTCCATTAATTATTCGACCGCTTCGAGCTAAAGGTCGCGATTACACTCTCAGCTATTTAATTCGGCATGTTTAAAAATGCATTTGCTTGGATGCTTCTTTAATACCATTTAACTGTATTCTACTCCCTTCAACTCCCGTTTATTTCAACAGTATCGTCTTCAGAATCATCGTAGTTAGCATTATTTCACGTATTCTAGTATATTTAGGCCAGTACTGTATTGCATTGTATTGTCACTGTATTTTTTGTATTGCACTTTTAAAAATTTGTGTGATTAGTACGGATTTGTTAAAGGCCACTTGTCTTTGAAGAACAGTGCTTTTGAACAACAGAAATTACACTGATCTTTAGAATTGCAAAAGACACCCCATTGGCCGCCAGATCTCTCTCCACACTGACACGGCCACTACTCATTGCTGTTGCTGTACATGTATGTGTGGCCAAAAAACCGTGGTTTACTTCGTCTTGATCGTCACCCGAAGTGTCGCGTTATCAGACGGAGATGGTCGGACAGACGGAGAGATGGACGAAAGACGTATCGAAGACAACTGCGGGTCGGCTCGTTCTTGGTGCTTTGAAGTCGGCGCAACATCCCTTCCCCGCAGCCATTAGTCTGATGCACTATGCTTAGGACCATAGTGCTCTGATGCATAGGGTCCTCCTCGGAGACAGCGTCTAACACCAACGACTGTACGTTGCGTTGTAGCACGGCTCCCGGTCCGTGGTTGTAGGGCCTATAGCATATGTCTTAAAATCCGTTCCCACATCACTCGAGTCGACGAATAAGTGTATAAATATCAAATATCACTCACATTTTTGCCTACACGTTTTATCACGGTCTGTAGGGTGTAATGTACGAGTGTATCTAGGCATAATACACTTTAGTCCGTGATGAAACGTGTTCTGTGTGGGACGTGTGTGTAATGAACAGACGCAAGATGCGTTTCAATCGTTGTGCTTGACTGGGGTTGGGATTATAGGCGGCTATAACACTACAGACACTGTGACAAAAAGACAAAAAGGTCACAAAAGAAAGAAAATAATAATCCCTATTTGAACGACTTGGAGATTCACCTTTACAACGACGAAGTCATAACGTCGGTTCGCAGCTAACAATGTTTTGGTTTTAACAATAAATTTAGTTTCGTTTTAGGTTTTATTATGAAAGTAAGCTTCCTGAATATTTCAGGTGTCATTACAACCACCGGTACAAAAAACAATAAATGAGCTTTTGCGGATTAGTCATTCTTTGCCTGCAAGTCTCATGAAAGGAGTTTTAGGCTTTTTTGTGTTTTCCTTGACAATTAGCATAGACATTGAATATGAACAACACTGATAAATTGTTGTCCGATGTGCTGAACTGAACTGCTTATTTATTACGCTACATGATAAAATAAAACAATACATCGTACAATGATGTAATGACAGACAGCAGGCGTACGTTGGCGACTCGCTAAAGCATTCAGTGTCTGTCTTATGCATGGTCTGACGACGGACGAACCAATAGGCCAGTTGAATGGTGCCGCTGCTATTAAGAAACAAAGCACGGACGAGTTTGTGCTCGCGTCACTACGGCTAATTGCACTTATATTGCGACTCAAGACTGTCTAACGGCCGTCTGTCAGTCTGTCAAACGACTTTTCAGCCGCAAAGACACACGCAGACAGGCACAGAAGAGTGACGCACATAGTGACCGGCTTTCGTTAGCACCGGCACAGCTGCATGCCTGACCTAGTCGATAGTAAATTGAGTTACTCGCTATAGATGTGCGCTCAGGGGCTAGAATATGGCAGCAGATGCAGGTGCGCGTTCCTAGAACATGCTGACCTGAGCTGCGGGCCGCTTAATTTTCGACACTCGGCACTCGGCATCCACAATACGGAAATAGACTCAGTGTAGCATGCAGCGACAGTCAGTCGCTTCAAATTAGCCAAATAACGTCCGTTTTGTTTGCTTGCTTTTTTTACGCCCGACAGCAGCTACTGTAGCGCGTTTTAACCATCGCAATTCTATCTGTCCGTCTGTCACACGGGTGGATCAGTTAACAACGTTGCAAGCTAGGATCACCAAATCTTCACCATCGGCTGCCTGAATGACTCTAGTTTCAAGAACTGTAAAGCTTTTCCATAAATTCGAAGGGAGTCACCCCGAACAAGAGCGCTAAATGAGAGGGGGGTGGAGGAAAATTTGCGATTTTCAGACAATATGTCGCTGTATCTCAGAAACGGTGCGAGATAAAGCCTAGAAAGTCGTATACGGGCTTTCGATTAGCACCGAGAACAATGACCTTGGATGACCTTGAACACTAAAATATGGGTTTTTATGGATTATTTGGCGATTTTTTTGGCTGCGAGACATATTCCAATAGCGAATTGTACCGAAATGACTACATATAGACCAGGACAACCTGCAAATTAAATTTTTAGCATTAAACCTTGATTTTAACAGTCTAAGTCACGACTTCCTATGTTCAAGGAGACCTGCGCCCGAAAGTATCAAATAGGGGTGCCTCTTTAAAATGCGCGCTTTCAGCCGCTCGAACAACAGCAGCGGCGCGAATCCGGTAGCGCTACCTTGCGTATGCGAGTGAATGAATGAAAATTATTGTCTCCAATGTCAATTGATGAGATCTGTGAGCGTAGATATTGTTCGCAGTGGGCCTTCAAACATGCACCGCTGTCGCGCGTTTCCCTTTGCGTTAGCTGGGCTTTTCTTGTTTGCTAGGGGGCCTATTATTCTGTTCGTGTGCATGCGCGCACTGGTGTTAACAAGATCACGAGATAGCCTACAAGGCCAAGGCTGAGCACTGCAAATTATGCTAGGCCTATTTGCTTAAAATTTACGCTTTGTTAGAAATTAAAATTGTCGCAACATTAGGCTATTGTCTGAATGTAACCGAATTTAGTTGCCGGGCATGTGTGATGCAAAGTGGTTGCCACGGCAAACAAAGACACATAGGTTTACACTGTGTCCAGAAAAAAGTAACCCCCGTTCTATACGATGTTCAATGTAAGTAGGCCTAGGTTTTAAATCTGTACAAATTCGAATAAAAATTTTACACACTTTACTTTCACTAAATTTTTGAAAAAAAATCGCAACATTCTTTGAAAAATATTAGTTCGTAGCGGAATTATTAAGTTTTATATGTCGATGACCAAATATCCTAATTTCCATAGCGTTACTTTGCTGCAGCTTCTTCATTATTCAACAAAAAAACCCGTTTGACTATTAAATTTGGGGGACCAGCTGAAATTGCTCTTGATCAATGTGGGAACATTTTCAGGCGTTCATAGATGAGTGGTCACTTGCTTAGGCTTTACCTCTTTGAACTTGCATTCGAAGATAGACTTTAAGCGTGTTTGATATTTGCGCAGACATATGCCTACAGTTTGACAAGTTACATGTCTGCGCGGTTGCCTAATACTGAACACTTCACGTTATTTGGGTGACTTCAGTTCACTAAACCCGCTGTAGCTGTTATTTGCGCTGACAGATTTCACGTTAAGTTTAGCCGTTGGCTTGCTATTAGATGCTGCGTTGTTGACGTAAAATTTTGTTTTAATGCGATGTTGGTTACTAATTATTCCGGAAACAATATTATTGTAGGCCTACAGTCGATTTTTTACGCGCTACAGCTATGGCGCGTCTATGGCACAATTGTCGTCTGTCTGTCCGCCATCCGTCTGTAACGGATGTATTGTGGCTAAGAGGTAGGTCTTAAGGGAAATCTTTTTATACGAGTAATTAGCCCTCTGTTGAGACTCTCTGCGTACAAAGTTTGTGGAATAACATGCAAAAGAAACATTTTTAAATTTGGGGTTGAATGGAGGGGATAAAAAGTTTCTCAACGGAAAACTGGCCATATCTCGAAAACGATAAGACATAGGGCTTACGTTGCACTTGATCACTAATAGGAAGTCGCACATTGGATTTCAAATAACATGAAAACCAGTGATCTTGAATGACATTAAAGGACGTATTGCAACAGGAACTGTATAGGCTGTATATAGCGTGTCTTTCCTAGCGACAGCTGGGCCTTCTTGTAGTTGTAGATCTAATAGTTTCGCCATGTTGCAGTACATGAGAACTTGTCGGTGCTATACTACTATTTTGTTGTTTGTCGTGCTGCCTTTGGTCGGGCGTAATAAACGATTAATTACTATTATCATGGCAGTCCGCTGTGCTGTATGTGACGTCAGCTCAAGATTACTGCAAATGGGATAACTTCGAGGCGTCGTGTACGCGGCACGACCAACTCGTGGTCATGAAGTCTGCAGTCTACGGTCGCATGGCGTCCGGACGCTGTATACAGCGTGATTACGGCTACGTCGGCTGTCAGGCTGATGTACTGCTGCAGGCTGATTTGCACTGCTCAGGCCGACGTCGCTGTCAACTCGACATTCCCTTTCAACCGTTCGACGTCCGTCATCCGTGTCCCAGTGATCTCACGCGATTCCTTCGAGCCAGCTACACCTGCGTCAAAGGTCTGCACTCTGCACAGTTTTTTTGCTAGACCAATATCGTGCAGACATAATAGTCAGTTCCCCGTCCGATTAATCGCCGTTGCTGTCGTTTACAGGTGAAGCGACCGATTGAATGACTCTGCACGTAGGTACCGTACTTTGGCGGTGAATGAGTAGTCCTATTGGCTACAGTGACTGTTTGACAAACATCAGTTCTCAATATCACCAGAACCACTAACCCGCTGCGGCTAAAGTAGGCCGCCTAACAGCATGCTTTGACAGTCTACGAAAATGCTTAGATTTACTTTGGTTAGTTTTCGGTAGTATTGCTAAAAGTGCCAAATCTAAAAACGTTAAAATGACCCCCCTTTCAAGTCAGTCAAGGTTATCAAAATAATACCAATTGACATAATACAAAAATGCTGTGGTTTTTGTAACAATTTTACCAATTAAAAATTATCTAAACGTTTTTGAACCTGGTCGACATCAGTTAAGACGTTGAAATATTTGCAGCAGTTGTTCCGTGTGCGTTGCAGTGTTTCTACCACGTCGGCAGGACTGTGTGTCCGGCCGTACAGTGCCGGTGCCCGGCAGCTACGGCTACCTGGCCAGCTTGTCGACTGGTGAAACGGGGTGTGGGGCGACTGACACGGCGTGGTTGATCGACGCGGGACCAGGTCAGACTGTCGTCATCTCGATGCTCGACTTCGCCGTTTCCAGACACTCGAGCGCCGGCGCGTCAAATACCACGTCGTCTACCCCACACAGACACCGGGTGAGTGTTATAGCTTGGAGTGTGATGGCCTAGCGTGCAAACTGTAAAAGAATGAAGGGTCGTTGGCACCATTATATCTGTAGCTATACTGCGTTGTGAACTATGGTGATGTCAGAAACTTTTGGTGCATATCTATGTCGCCAACAAATTGTTACAGCCACTAGGGCTCTAGTCTATTAGCCACAGCCAGTGACGAAACGTTAACGAACCGTTGAAGTATATATTGCAATACTCCAATATTCATTCGTTGGTTGATTGATTGTTGACTCGGTTTTAGATGAGTTTAGATCAAACGCCAGTTAAACTTCAAAGCCATCAGCCAGTGCCCGTAGCACTAGTAGGGGGCTTAATGTTTTGGCTCCACTCGCTGCCTCAACAGCCCGGGTAAAGCGATTACCACAAACTTGTTATGAACGGTCACCAAATCGTCACCCAGCCCTTGTCCTGCGGTGCTCCCACTTTTCTCTGTAATTCCTCTACTGCAACTCTGTTGAACTTTTAATATACACATTTCTTTTTGCGATCTTTATTTTAGGTGTTCTCTTATCGTCAGTTTACTCTGTGGCCTTATGCAGTCCGTCGACCATTATGGCCACTTTAGTAGAATGCCAGCAGGCTCAGCTTTATTAAAGTTTCCATCGATCGCCAGTGGTATTCATACACCATTGCTAACCGTGGTGCATTATAAGTCCTACTATTACGTCATGTTATAACGCAGTGTTATAGCGGGTGTGATGTGGTTTAATTGGTGCGCAGCACACGGCAGTAAACGCCAACAGTCAATGCCACGAGGTGTACGCTACCGTGAAAGAACAAGTTACTGGACGTATAGACACAATCTGCGCCAGCAGGACCAGATTCAGTGAAGTTTATCGATGCCAGAACACACCGCTCGAAATACGAACTCTACCCGGCAGCGGACTGCGCACTCGCTATTTCCTGCTTAAATACCAAGGTATGCCTATCCAACTTACCGGATTCTACCCAGTAGCCTATTGTACTGCACTGATTTGCTACGTGAATGGGAAGGGGGTTACCGAACGATTCTATTTTTTAGCTTCGATTTGACATTTGTTAATTTTTACCAAATCACACAGAATTTTCAATAGTTCTAACGCGGAGGGATGGAAGGCTGAGTTAACTTAGGTCTTGGTTATAAACGGTTTACCTGTTCGCAGACAGTCACACAGATAGCGATTCGACCAGAAGTCAAACCCACGACCTCTGGATCGTAAGTCTGACACCCTAGGCATACCTTTAGGCCACCAAGCCACGGTTAGGCCGCCTATTGATCCTTACAGCTGTTTTACCTCTGTTGTGTAGTGTTTGGCTGTGCTGATCTGGACGCAGTTCCTGCCGGAGCTACGGTCACTCGCCAGGGCAACAGGACCGTCGTCCGGTGCATGACGTCATCGGTCACGTGGACACTGGTCTGTGACGGCGCACGCTGGACAGGTCACTCGCAGCAGTGTCCGACTACCGGTCAGTCGACTCGTTAGCTCCTCAAACTCGCTCTCTGTAACACTGTAGCAGTTATGCGCATCTACGTACTATGTAGAGTTAGGCCCACGTAAATTTTACCATAGAATTTCCGATTATCATGATGGTCGATGTAAAATCGGGATGACAGCGTTCAGTTGGCTGACCCGGAAAACCCCGTGTTAGTTGCAAGAATCTGAGCACGGCATGCAATAATTTGTGCTTGTTCGAGGTGGTCCAAAATACCAGGAATCTGCGGGACAAAAGTGTCTCAGAAAAGTTCGAAGGAGAACCCCGGGGGGTCTGCGGTATCCCTGAAACTCAACTCTTTTGTTGTGCACATCCTTGCATGCAAGCGTCTCTTCCAAAGTTTACTTTCGAACTAAGTTGACGACTGAATTGAACAAAGAGAACTTTCATGCTTTGCGGGTATCCACTGAAACAACGTTTCTGCAGTCTGCACGAATCTCAAGAATATCGAACGTGAACGCTGGGGTTTGGATTGTAACTACGAGTACCATTCCCCCAGCGCCACCGTTGCATGTTAGACGTCAAGTGCTGCGATATTAAGCTACACAGGGGCCTACGACAACGAATTGATGCGACTTTTTGATACAGCGTATAGCACGTCGTCGCCACTTATTGGACAACGTATAAATTTTTACACGTATAAATTTTACAGTGCACATCAAAGATGTAGGTCCTACGTAGAAAGTGGTGATGGTCCACATTTTGTTTCACCTTCCACTGTATTTACTGTTCCCGTTGAAGACGAGGCTGTCTGAATTTCTCCACGATGCTTGGCGTGGGCCGGTGGGTGTCCTCGAGATTCTAGGGCTTTCAAATCCAAAGACAATGCAAGCTGTTTGCAACATTTCTGCTGTCACATGCGTGTATTTGTTGATACGTTGCAGTGGATTTCAAGACCGGTGGCTTTCCAATTGCGTACAGCCAGTGTTAGTATATTTCTGCGTCGTAATTAGCGATTTTATCTGAACGAAATAACACATAGGCGGCCACTATACGTAGCTTATATGATTATGCTATACTGAGGTTAAAAGAACTGGTTTAGTTTTCAAGATAAACTAGTTGATGCGACGGGTGGAGGCATCCACATCGATTGACTGACTATAGGCCTACACGTAAACATTTTAAACATTGTAATTAGGCATATGCCATATGTATCCAATGATATCTAGGCCCTACTGATCACGTGGTTGTTATGTTAGCATAAATCTGGCAATATTAGATTAAAAAGTTATAGCATTTGAAACGGAATTTTCGGTGTAATTTAGAGACAAAATTTGTAAAGCCGCTAATGCGCACAAAATGCATGTCATATGACATAACCATAAACGCGTAATACTTAGGTATTCGCTGGCCACGAGAAGGATTACATGTAAACGACGATGTACTAGTGTTGATATTGTTGAAATGTTTCAGACTCTTGGGTGATAATAGTGGCGATCGCCGTCATTCTTGGTGTTCTTATATTCCTCGTTGGAGTCATCGGCTGCAGAAGGTATACATCGATTGCACTGCAGTTAAACGCGTATATGAAATATTAGACTGCGAAATGCGAATGACCAACAATGGATATCAAACACACAAAAATTGTTTTACGGTGTACACCTTCAAGTTGATAGTTTTTACGCGCGAGAGCTTGCACAGCTAGCTATAGCGCTTATTAGCTACGGTAATTATGTCTGTCTGTCTGTTTGTCCGACACGACCCGGTACTGTTTCAAGACCAGGTGAGATGAAGACTTCGGGTTTTCGCCTTATGATAGCTTAGAGTCTCCATATAGTATTTTGGTACAAAATTTCATGCCGCTGGGTGAAGGGGATCCCCTCGGACGAAAGGGAGAAAGAAGGGCACACCTCTAAAAAAGTTATTTTGCCGCTATTGGCTTGTCTGGCGTGAAAATGGTTGCAGATAAGCACATACATGCTGCTTATCATAACAAGCACAGGCGACGAGCTTCTTAGGGGTGTCAACATCGATAACGTTGAATGACCTTGAACTTCAAAAATAAGGGTTTTAGTGATTCTTTTGGCGATTTGGGGCTGCGACATAGTTACATTTCAAGAGTGAATTGCGCCAAAATGGCTGGAGATAGACCAAGACAACATGCATATGTAATTTTTAGCATTAAATGTAGATTTTAGCAATTCAAGTCCCGATCCCCTACGTTCAACGAGGCTTGCGCACAAGGGTGTGTAAAAGGAATACCCGTCTAAAAAGTGGTTATTTTTCTGCCATTGACTTCGTCTGGAGTGAGAACGGTTGCAGTTAGGCGCAGAAGTGCTGCTTATCATAACAAGCACTGGTGACGAGCTTTTTAGTGATATCAACATCGTTGATATTAAATGACCTTGAACCCCCAAAGTAGGGTTTTAGTGATTTTTTTTTGCAATTTTTGGCTGTAGAAGATTGAATTACGACGAAATGGATAAAGATAGACCAAGACAACTTGCGCAGAGGAATTGCTATTGTGACGGGACACCCCCGTCGGACTGTAAATAACTGACTATTTAGTTATGCTGTCATTTTATTTTGTCTGATTTTAACTGTTGTATTATTTTATTCGCTGGACGTTAGCACTTATCTGTAGTAAGTGTACATTTAAGCCGTAATAAGTTACTTTCATAGTAACTTTCAAAGTTGTCCTACCTGGTTTTAT
>Ga0209367_1007236_pt1 | contig 15316 bp, 16 predicted proteins | sample WorMetLIZISLAND2_FD_187412 | JGI IMG/M metagenome (GOLD analysis project Ga0209367, IMG submission 187412) | Marine gutless worms symbiont microbial communities from Max Planck institute for Marine Microbiology, Germany - Olavius geniculatus... ... | reverse complement strand
GCAACCGCTACGTGACAGATAAAAGATCCCATTCACGACAGCGCGTAACTCGACTGAACGCCGACGCCCTCCCGACTTGGCTGGTGGTAACATGGGTTCAATGATTGACCAGTGCTGATCTGTCAAGTCGCTGGGGTAGGTTTGTCTGTTCATGGCTGAAATGATATTCCAAGCTTAACTTTTCGTACGCCCTCTTAGAGTTTGCTTTTAATTGATCGTGCCGCCGGACCGCGATCCGGTACCATAGGGTCGGCCCTTCCGGTGCTGTCCGGTCCGGCAGATTCGGCGATAAGCTGCTGAACACGATGTTAATGAACGACAACGCGACTACAAGACCCACCTACAGCTTCGAGCTCTTCCCCCCCAAGACACCGGAGGGCATGGCCAAGCTCGCGGATACGGTGCAGCGGCTGAACGCCGTCGCCCCCCGCTACTTCTCCGTGACCTACGGCGCCGGCGGCTCGACCCGCGAGCGTACCTTCGAGACGGTAGCGCTCCTGCGCGATCAGGGTATCGACACCGCCCCTCACCTCTCCTGCATCGGCTCCACCCGGGCGGAGATCCGGGATATTCTGCACCACTACCGGGCCCAGGATATCCGGCGCATCGTTGCCCTCCGCGGCGACCCGCCCTCCGGTACGGGCGCCGCCGCCACCGGGGAGCTGGCCTATGCCAACGAGCTGGTGGCCTTCATCCGAGAAGAGACCGGCGCGACCTTCCACATCGAGGTCGCGGCCTATCCCGAGGTCCACCCGCAAGCGCCGGGCGCGCAACGGGACCTCAAGTATTTCAAACAGAAGATCAAGGCCGGCGCGGATGCCGCCATCACCCAGTACTTCTACAATGCCGATGCCTATTTCGCGTTCGTCGACGCCTGCCGACGTATCGGCATCGACATCCCCATCGTCCCCGGCGTGATGCCCATCACCAACTACAGCAGGCTCGCCCGCTTTTCCACCGCCTGCGGCGCGGAGATCCCACGCTGGGTGTGCAAACGGCTGGAAGACTACGGGGACGACATGGAGAGCATTCGCGCATTCGGGCACCAGGTGGTCCTGGACCTGTGTCGGCGGCTTATCGAAGGCGGTGCCCCCGGCATTCACTTCTATACCATGAACCAAGCCGCTCCGACGCTGCGACTGTGGCGGGAACTCGGCCTGCCCGGCGCCGGACCTTAAGGGCTGTTGCCACTTGAATCCTCTAAGAACCTGTCGAGCAGACGATCAGGGCCATCCTGTAGGATGTGGTGAGTGTCGGCCCCAGAGACGGGGCCGGCAGCGAACCACATCTTTGGACGGTGGTGTGCCCAACGATCAGTTGTCAGGGGGCAGTTGTCAGTTATCAGAGGGCAGGTAGTGTCAGTTGTCTGCCCCTGAAAACTGCCCCCTGAAGAGGGTGGCCTCTGGCTCCCACGCTCCAGAGACTGTGAAAGTATTCGTTTCCCCCGGAAGTGGTGGGATAGGACTACCCTGTTTCACACCAAATCCTATGCCATGTGGGGTGAGAAGAAGGATTTTCAGCTAAATCCAGGAGAATTGTATTTCTCTGTCCCTTTAGGTCTGAAAATCCACGAATACTTTCACACTCTCTCCAGCGTGGGAACGAGCCAAGCCCGTAGATACACTGATCCGAAGCAAGACCAACTTGCGTCCTGATCCGAAAAAGATGCTTTGCTCCATAAAATAGATTGCTCAAGCAGCCGTGTTGGCAGGTGGATAGAAACGACCGCCGTCGAAGGGAGCGTGCGTTCTATGCAAGGCCTGGATCGCGAGCAAGCGCTTGATCAGGGCGGCATGGTCCGGGGGGGTGTTCTTATACTCGCGGGGCTTTCCCGTCTGACCGGCAGGATTGATGTCGAGGGTAACGGTTCGAACGCTGACATCGATTCCGGCGACCGGCATGTTCGGTTCTCCCGTCCGTAAAAACTCGTATGCAAGCATTTCGGTTTCCTGCATTTCCAAGTTTCCCTACTTCGGTCATACTCTGCGTATGCTATAATGCGCGCTGCGCCTTGCCGGCACGTAAGATAATTTCGCAATCGTCCACGCTCGGATAAATGTCAACACCCCCTGAGGTACTTGAACGCAGATTGGTGGCCCAGACCCGAATCTTCCGGGTGGAACAGGTCGATCTGGCGTTTTCCAACGGCAATCGCCGCTGTTTCGAGCGGATCATCGGAAGCCGGGAGTCGGTGCTGGTCGTGCCCCTGCTCGAGGTGCGGACGCTGCTGCTGGCGCGTGAGTATGCCACCGGCACGGACCGTTACGAGCTCGGTTTTCCCAAGGGCATCATCGAGCCGGGGGAGGACCCGCTGGAGGCGGCCGGACGTGAGATTCGCGAGGAGATCGGCTTCGGTGCCCGGGATTTGAGGGTGATACGCAAGGTATCCCTGGCACCGGGCTATATTCAGCACGAAACACACCTGGTGTTGGCTCGGGACCTGTATCGCGAGCAGGCCCAGGGGGACGAGCCCGAGCCGATCCAGGTCGTGCCCTGGGATCTGGATGAGCTGGATGCCTTGCTGGAGAGGGACGACTTCACGGAAGCGCGCTCCATCGCCGCCCTGTTTCTGATTAAAAGATTTTTGGGGCAAGAGTAGCTCTTGCTGTTGGGTTAGGGGCTGTTGACATAATGGTTGTGCCAGCCGCTAATGGGACAGGATTAACAGGATGTTCAGGATTAACAGGATTATTTTTCTTAGATAACAATTATAACATCCTGTTAATCCTGTACCGTTAAGAAGATAAGCCCGGAGGTGAGGGCTTACGCCTCATCAAATGTAAACATTCCCTAGTACACCGTTTCTTCATATTTTGCATCTATCTCGTAGGGTGGGCTGTGCCCACCATCCGGACTAGAACCTGGTATCGATTGATGCTGCGGACGGGCGTAACCTGCTGGCTCCCTGTCGGGTTACGGCGCGCCCTATCACAGAGAGAAACCTACCTTGCTTCATCGGGCGCGCCTAACCCGACCTACAGCTGCGTTATTTGGTTTGCCCGCGACCGGCGTCTTCGCCCCTCTCCCTCCGAGGGTGTCGCAAAAGCCCCTCTCCCGCCAGGAGAGGGGTTAAAGGGTAGCCTCATGTTGCGTTATGCCACGTTGGTGTTGCCCGAGAAGGCGTCTTAAGTCCCCGTCATCGGGTAACGCCGACACCGATAAATGACGCCAGGTAGCGAACGAAAGACGCAACCCGCACATCCGCCGCCAGGACATCGTCTCTCAGTATCTGGGTTTGATCCAGGATGACGCTCATCGACATACCCGGTTTTTCCCGTTGGCCCGCCAGTGTGATGGTCGCTTTGTGCTTCCGCGCACGCTCCGCAACGGAACGCGCCGGGTCCTCATGGTCTGTTTCCCAATCGAATAGCGCCTCGATCCGCTTCTCCGCATCGGCTACAAGCTCCGGTTCCGACGCGTGCAACACCGGCATCAGGATGTCTTCAAGCGTCCCTTGTCCACCTTCCCCACTCCAGACATAGAGCGCTTTCGTTTTATCCGCTGAAACCGCTCCCGCGGGATCGTCGGCGTCGATCTGCCAATCATCGATGAGTCGGGACTTATCATCAATTGAACCGAAAGTAGCCTTTACATCTTCACGGATCTGCTCAACGCCTTCGGTGTCTGCGTCGTATAGGAATAGAAACCGGGCTTGCGTCACGACTGCATCCGCTTGATCCGGGAAAACAGAGGTTTGTTCGAAAAACTCCAGAAAATCCTCTAGGAAATTGACAGTCGTTTCTCTCTTGGCCTTTCCGCCTGAGTTGAATACCAGGGCCACGATATCCTCGCGTTGCAACACGCGATCCGGCAGGAAGAACTTATGGGCCATGTCGAGACTGAGATCCCGGGCAGCGTGTTTCTCGACGCTCGTCCTGAACAGGCTGTTCAACGGTGCGGGAAATTCACTGAATTTCCACTCCACCCTTGTAAAACCCAGGCAATGCTTGAGCACGCGGCGTACAAACGCCACGTCGTGCGGGCCTTCGCAAAAGACCAGGAGGGCACTGACTTCCCGTGTCATCGCGCCCGTCTCAGATCGACGTCCCCGAGCTCGAGCAGCCTTTGGAACTTACCGCCGGTAAACTCACGCACGGAAATTGTTCCATCGGACGGCACCAGGGCGTAGCAGGAAAAATCGTCCGGGTTCGGTGCCTTCTTCACGAAGGCATCGATGCACTCCTTGCTGTGGCTGGTCAGGAAGACCTGGACATTGAAGGTCTCCGCCAGCTTGTGGATGAATCCCGAGAAACGACCGATCAGCTCCGTGTGGATGGCATTCTCGAACTCATCGATCAGGACCACCCCATTGGCCGCTGAGGCAAACAGGAGGGAGATAAAGAAGATCCGCTGTAACCCCTCACCGTAATTCGTCAGATCGAGCGAGGAGGAAAAATTGTCGTCGTCCACCAGGAATCGCTGGCGTTTGTCGACCAAACGGATGTCATTCAAAGTCGGCAGTATCTCTTTCCTGATGAACTCGATGATCTTTGGTAGGGATTTAGATTTTATGCTTTCCTCATAGAAGGATGCGTAACGCTGGGGCTCGTTGAGAAAGAAGGGGCTGCTGTAGACGATTGGGCACAGCAGGCGGATGGAGCCGGCCTGAGTCTCCCGGTCCCGGCCCTTGAAGACGCGGGTAACGGATTCCTGCCTGACATCAACGAATTCCGCGCCGATCTCGACTGATCCGAGATAACGGGACTTGTCCAGGTCGGCCTCTGTCTCCTCACGGACGCGGACCGAGATGCCGCCTGGTCGGTGGTCGAAGACACCCCCGACGCGGATTTCATTACTGATCTGCGCCATGAACCATTCCGGGTCGATCTGATCGTGCGAGATCTTGCCGCGACGGTGAATAACCTCGACCAATCCGTCGAAATCGTTCTGGCGTGTAAGCAAATAGACGGCTTCGAGCAGGGTAGTCTTGCCGCTGTTGTTTATGCCGGCAAACAAATTGATGCGCGACAGCTTGTCGATCGTTAACCCCCCTAGCTTTCTGTATGCATCCACAGTGATCGACGAGAAATGTTTATCAACGCGGTCGTGAAAGACGTTCCTCTGCTCTACCCCGGTCAGACTGGCCGCCCTGGTCCGATCCACAATAGCTTGTCGGAGAGTTTTCAACTCCGACTTTAGGGGATATATGAGCCATGCGCCCCCGACGGCGGCCAACGTAGCGACCAGTCCGAGTAAGACCTCGAACGACGAGAAGTCATACAGTCGAGACGAGATGATAATTACCGCTATTACTACTACTGCGGTTAGCCAGACGATCAGCCCGATGATCAGCCTAGCGATCAACTTGATCGAGTCCAGCCAGAATTTTTGCTGAGCTTCCGTCACATCTTCCTTCATCGCACTTTCTCCAACCCCGAGCGGCACGGACAATCCTACCCCCCGGTAACCGGCGGAAAGAAGGCCACCTCGTCGCCGTCTTTGATCGGAGTCTCGGGATGGGCCATCTCCTGATTGACCGCCGCCAGGATGGTCTCGTCTTCCCCCAGGACCTCGGACCAGGCACCGCCGCGCTTGCGCAGTAAGGCAACAAGGTTGCCGACCGTCACCAACTCGGCCGTGGCCGGGAGCGCCTCGCCGGCGGTCCCCAGCTGCTCACGCAAGCGGGCGAAATAAAGGATATCGATCATCCGGTGAGCTCACTGAAGGGAATGAATTCGATGGGATCGCCCGCGTTCAGGGTCCGACCCTCGGGGATGACGGCCAGACCGTTGGCCCAGACCACGGAGGAGAGCACGGCGGAGGAAGGGTTGGGATAGAGGCTTACTCGGAGCCGGCCCCCCTCGTCCGGCTCCAGGCGCGCACGCGGGAACTCGCGGCGCTTGGCCGGTCGCGGCCGTACAAAACCCGCCTCGGCCGTCACCGCGGCGGGCCGGAGGGAGCCCGCGATGCCCTGCATACGGCGGATGAAGGGGCGGGCGAAGACGCAGAAGGTGACGAACAGGGAGACGGGATTGCCGGGGCTGCCGATGAACGGGGTCCGCCCCCCGTCGATGTGGCCACCGATGTGGCCGAAGGCCAGCGGCTTGCCGGGACGCATGGCGATTTGCCATAAATCCAGGCTGCCCAGACGTTCCACCGCCGGCTTGACATGGTCTTCTTCGCCCACGGAGACGCCGCCGCTGGCCAGAATCAGGTCCGAGTGCTCGGCCGCGTCGGCCAGGGTTTCCATGGTTGCGTCCAGGGTGTCCTCGACGATACCCAGGTCCCGGACCTCGCAGCCCAGCTCTTCCAGCAGGCCGATCAGGGTAAAGCGGTTGGAGTTGTAGATCTGTCCGGGTCCCAACGGGGTACCGGGCATCACCAGCTCGTCGCCGCTGCAGAAGACGGCGACCCGCAGGCGGCGACGAACGTTCAGCTCGGCGACCCCCACCGAGGCGGCGAGCCCCAGGTGCCGGGCTTCGAGACGGATGCCGGCGGGGATAACCTGGGAGCCGGCGGCGATGTCCTCGCCGGTGCGGCGGATGTTGGTGCCTGTCTCGAGGTCCGGGGGGACCTGAACCCAATCGCCGGCGGTCGTGCACACCTCCTGGATGACCACCGTATCGGTGCCCGCGGGTACCGGGGCGCCGGTGAAGATGCGCGCCGCCGTACCGGGCTCCAGCGGGGGTCCGGCGACGCCGGCCGGAATGCGCTGGGAGACGGGCAACCGGCCGCTGCTCGCCGCAAGGTCGGTGTGACGAATCGCGTAGCCGTCCATGGCGCTGTTATCCCAACCGGGTACGTCGATGGTGCTCACCACGGACTCGGCCAGCACCCGCCCGAGCCCGGACCCGGTGGGGACCCGCTCGCTGTCCGCGATGGGCCGGGACCGGGCCAGCAGGAGCTCGAGGGCCTCCTCCACGGACAATGGTGAGCGGGGTGTCTCGGCGCGGTCGTTGTGGGTGGTCATGGGTTCTCCGCAGTAACGTAGGATGCGGTGAGCGCGCCGGTCGCTTCGCTCCCGGCGCTCACCACATCCTACGGGCTCCGGTGGTTCAAAACCAGGGCCTGTTGACAATTGGTAGGATGGGCAAAGCAAGCGCCCGGCAAGCTGGGCTCAAGGCTGCGACCATTCCACGCCGATTCCTGATCCGCGATGGTCTGGGAGGATGCACACAGCGCAGCGTGCCCATCACTATTTGATGGGCACGCGACGCTTGTTTTGTCTCCTTAAAAACGAGGCGGCAGCTCGAAAGCCCTGCACAATGACCAGCGATCAAGGCCATCCGGACGGACAGGCTTCGCTTTGCCCATCCTACGGGCTAATTGTCAACACGACCTAGTACCCCATTTCATCCCATTTTGCACTTGTAGGGAACGGCCTCCGTGCCGTTCCGCAAGCTGTTCGGAACGCCACAGAGGGCGTTCCCTACAGCAAAATCAAGCGAAATGAGGTACTAGTAGTAAATCATTTCTCCAGCAGGCGCGGGATGAGCTGAGCGAAGTTACAAGGCCGGGTGCGCTGGTCGAGCTGGGGCCGCAGGATCTTGTCCCAGGCGGTCCGGCAAGCGCCGCCGGAGCCGGGCAGGCAGAAGATGAAGGTGCCGTTGGCCAAGCCGGCCATGGCTCGGGACTGAATCGTGGCGGGACCGATCTCCTCGAAGGAGAGGGCGCGGAAGAGCTCGCCGAAGCCTTCGATCCGCTTGTCGAGCAGGGGCGTAATCGCCTCCGGGGTGCTGTCCCGCCCGGTGATGCCGGTACCGCCGGTAGCCAATACCACCTGGATCTGGGGGTCGGCGATCCAGCGCGAGAAGACGGCGCGCATCCGGTAGACATCGTCCGGGACGATCTCCTTGGCGACCAGCTCGTGGCCCGCGCCCTCGACCGCCTCCCGGAGCCAGCCGCCGGATGTGTCGTCGGCCTCGGTACGGCTGTCCGACACGGTAAGAAGCGCGATCCGGAGCGGAACGAAGCCGGTATCTCGGAAGTGCTCGGTCATTGGTGCGTCACATCCACTTAGTCACGTAGGATGCGGTGAGCGCGGTGGTTCTGGGCTTGCCGGCCAATACACCCTCATCGCGCGAGCCGCATCAATGGTCATGGTACGTCACATCCATTTAGGAATCAGTAACAGACCCCAGATGGAGACGGCAAAAACGATGCTGAGAAAGACGGCGGCGGAGGCGATATCCTTGGCCCGCCCGGAGAGCGCGTGATGCTCCGGGCCGACCCGATCCACATTGGCCTCGATAGCGGAGTTGAGCAGCTCGACGATGGGTACGATCAGCAGGCTGCCGATCAGCATCGCCCGTTCCAGCGGGGTCTCTCCGAGCCGGATGCCCAGCGGCACCAGCAGGACAAGTGCCCACACCTCCTGGCGGAATGCCGCCTCCAGCCGGTAGCAGGTCTTGAAACCCTGCATGGAAAAGCGGAAGGCCCTGACGATGCGGCGCCATCCGGTAACCTTGCCGTTAGCCATGGAGTAAAGCCATTGAGCCTGTGAACCACGATAGGTCCGGGGTATCCCGTTTGTCTGTACTGGGTCGTGTTGACATTTCGTAGGACGGGCAGAACAAGCGCTCGGCAAGCTGGGTTCAAGGCTGCGGTCATTCCACGCAGATTCCTAAACCGCGACGGCCTGGGAGGATGCACACCGCGTAGCGTGCCCATCGCCATGTGATGGGCACGCTACGCCTCATTTGTCTCCCGATCAGTGATCGCGGTTCGGAAAGCCTTGCACAATGACTAGCGCCCGAGGCCACCTGGACGGACCGGCTCCGCTTTGCCCATCCTACGGGCTGTTGACATCATTGTCGTGCCAACCGCCAATAGGACAGGATTAACAGGATGCTCAGGATTAACAGGATTATTTTTCTTAAGTAACAATTGTAGTATCCTGTTAATCTAGGAAATCCTGTACTATTAGGAGCCAAGCCCCCAGGTCGGGGTTGATTCCTTTTTGCCTCCCCCACCGGACGGCTCCGTTTTGCTCATCCTGTGGGTTACCCCCCCGGCGTGTATTTCGGCGGGTATGCGCGCATTGAATTTTCCCGAACAGGGCCTCCGGGGCTCGATTCCGTGTCTCTGACAGGCCTCCAGGAAAACTCGTAGCGAGGTCATACCCTCTTGCTGCAACCCCTCGGTATCGGGGGCATAGAAATCCGCTCCGCCGTTGAGTCCAACAAATTCCCCCCGAAACATTTCGAGCTCCGGGTCATACTCGATGGTGACGTTAAAACCGTCGATTTCCATTCCAGCGTTTCCCGGTGCTTGCCTTTCATGAGGATGATAGTACTGGATACCGGGGTATGTTGATATAGTTAAAGCATCGCACAGCGGACCTCAGTACGCTGTTTCTTCATATTTTGCATAGGGTGGGCTGTGCCCACCAATATTTGCCCGGATGGTGGGCACAGCCCACCCTACGGGTTTGATGGGGTACGAGGCTAATTGGATTCTCCCGCCGTGCGGGCGGACTTCCACCCTTACCGGTGGTTACGAGGGGATGGCGGCAATCACTCCGAGGGTGAGCACTCGATAGTCAAGGTTCCGCCAGCGCCTTCAACCGATACAAGGTATCCAGGGCCTGCCGCGGCGAGAGCCCGTCCGGATCCAGCTCCCGCAGAGCATCCAGGGCCGGGGTGGAGGTCGGAGCTATGGGAGCCGGGGTTGTCGCAGCCGGGGCCGGGGGCTCCGGTGGAAACAGGGACAGCTGATCGGCCTCCCGTTCCGTGTGGCGCTGGGCGGCGTCTTCGAGCTCGCGTAGGCGTGCGCGGGCACGTTCGATGACCGCGGTGGGCACCCCGGCCAATCTCGCCACCTGGAGCCCGTAGCTCTGGCTGGCCGGACCTTCCCGCACTGCGTGCATGAAGACGATGGTGTCCCCGTGCTCCACGGCGTCGAGGTGCACATTGGCGATGCCGGGGTATTCCTCGGACAGGGTGGTGAGCTCGAAGTAGTGGGTGGCGAATAGGGTGAAGGCACGGTTCTGCGTCGCCAGCTCGACGCCGCAGGCCCAGGCCAGGGAGAGGCCGTCGAAGGTGCTGGTGCCGCGGCCGATCTCGTCCATCAATACCAGGCTATGTTCGCTCGCGTTGTGGAGGATATTGGCTGTCTCTTCCATCTCGACCATGAAGGTCGAGCGCCCGCCGGCCAGGTCGTCCGCGGCGCCGATGCGCGAAAAAATGCGGTCCACGGGTCCCAACCGCGCGGAGCGGGCGGGCACGAAGCTGCCGCAATAGGCCAGGAGCGTAATCAGGGCCGTCTGTCGCATGAAGGTGGATTTGCCGCCCATATTGGGGCCGGTGACGATCAGCATGCGACGGTCTTCATCCAGCCGTACCCCGTTGCCCACGAAAGGGGCGTCGATCACCTGCTCGATCACCGGATGGCGACCGTCGGCGATCTCGATGAGCGGCTCGTCGGTCAGCTCCGGCCGTACCCAGTCCAGGGTGACGGCGCGTTCCGCCAGGTTGCAGAGTACGTCCAGGGCGGCGATCCCGGCGGCGGCCGTCTGCAGCTCCGCCAGCCATTGTGTCAGCCGTTGCAGCAGCGCCTCGTAGAGGGCCTTTTCCCGCGCCAGGGCGCGTTCCCGGGCGCTCAGTATCCGGTCCTCGAACCGCTTGAGCTCCGGGGTGATATAGCGTTCGACGCCTTTTAAGGTCTGACGCCGGACGTATTCCGCCGGGACCTGCTCGGACCGGCTGCGGGTCACCTCGATGTAGTAGCCGTGGACCCGGTTGTAGCTGACCTTGAGGTTGTCGATACCCGAACGCGCACGCTCCCGCCCTTCGAGGTCCAGGAGGAACCGGTCAGCATTGGTCGCCAGATCGCGTAGCTCGTCGAGCTCCTGATCGTAGCCGGCCGCCAGCACGCCCCCGTCGCGGATCAGCACGGGCGGGTTGTCGATGATGGCCCCTTGCAGCAGCTCCACCACTTCAGGAAAGGTCCCGATCGCCTCGGAGCGCTCCCGCACCAGGGGCGCCTGCAGGGGCTGCAGGATAGCTTGCAGGGCGGGCAGGTAGGCCAGGGAATCGCGTAATACCGCCAGGTCCCGTGGCCGCGCCGAGCCCAGGGCCACGCGGGCCAGGATGCGCTCCAGGTCACCGATCCCGGCCAACGCTTCCTGCACGGGGGAGAAGGCGTCGCCTGCGACCAGCTCCGCGACGGCAGTGTGGCGGCCACGGATGGTGTCCCGACAGCGCAGGGGACGACCGAGCCAGCGCCGCAGCAGACGGCTGCCCATGGCGGTGACGGTGCGGTCCAGGATCCCCGCCAGGGTGTGCTCGGGACGACCGCTCAGGCTGGTCACGAGCTCCAGGTTGCGGCGGGTGGCGGTGTCCAGGATCAGGGCGGCGTCCCGTTGCTCGGTGGTGAGGCCGCGGATGTGGGGCAGGCTGCTCTTCTGGGTGTCCTGGACATACTGCAGCAGACAGCCGGCGGCACCCACTGCCAGCGGCAGCTCGGCGCATCCGAACCCGGTCAGGTCGCGAGTACCAAACCGGCTGCACAGCAGGCGATGGGTGCTGTCGGCCTCGAAATGCCAGAGCGGGCGGTGGGTGATGCTGCCTTCCAGGTTTAACGCATCGGGCAGGCGGCTGGCTTCCGCCACCAGGGTCTCGGAGGGCCGCAGCCGTTCCAGCTCGCTGCGCAAGGTTTCTAACGTCGGCACCTGGAGTACGGTGAAACCGCCGCTGGAGAGCTCCAGCCAGGCGAGGCCATAGCCCTTTTCACCACTGTCCTCACCGGTTTTACCACGGTTTTCACCGGCGCAGACCGCCGCCAGCAGATTGTCCCGACGTTCCTGGAGCAGGGCCTCGTCGGTCAGGGTACCGGGGGTGACGATGCGGACGACTTCCCGCTCCACCGGACCCTTGGACTTGGCCGGGTCCCCGATCTGCTCGCAGATCGCCACCGATTCGCCCTGGCGCACCAGCTTGGCCAGATAGGTCTCCACCGCGTGGTAGGGAACGCCGGCCATGGGGATGGGCCGGCCGCCGGACTGACCGCGCTTGGTGAGGGTGATGTCCAGCAGGCGGGCGGCCCGCTCCGCGTCTTCGAAGAAAAGCTCGTAAAAATCCCCCATGCGGTAGAAGAGCAACATCTCCGGGTGGTCCGCCTTGATGCGCAGATACTGCGCCATGACGGGGGAGTGTTTGACGGCGGCCGGCTCTTTGCTCATGGGGTGGGCCTTGCGGCGATGGGCTGCATCTTGGGCGACGGAACCCGGATTGTAGCCCGGATCACTGCCGTAGAGCCGGTCGCCGCTTATCGACCTCCCGGCGATCAGTCACCGGCTGTCGGCCTCCGATTCCCCGTACAGCGCCGAATCATTCAGGAATACTCAGTTGCGCGCCGGGCATCTCCATAAACCTTGTGCACCGGATAGCGTTGCTCGTTTATGGAAATCTTGGCCTCCGCGGCAGCGAGTAAGTCCAGGTCCAGACGCTCGGACAGGCGAATCAGATAGATCAGGATGTCGGCCATCTCATAGGCGACTTCCTGTTTCTTCTCGGGGGCGAGCGAGGTGCTTTGTGCTTCGGTCAGCCACTGGAAGTGCTCAAGCAGCTCGCCGCATTCCCCTGCCAGAGCCATTGCAAGGTTCTTCGGAGAATGAAACCGCTCCCAATCGCGCTCCCGCGCGAAGCTCAAGAGGCGTTGATTCAACCGCTCCAGACTGTCTTCAGGCATACTCCCGCGCTCCTCATTCGCGGCATCGGACCGCTGTATTTGTTTTACCCCGTGGCCGGTCATGAGATCGTCGCATCCTGGTACTATTTGAGATGGTGGACAATCGCTTGCGCGGTCTCTTTTACAAGCCTGCTGCCTTCTTTGAGGGTCTTTGCCGGATCCTGTGGTCGAGCCATCTCCGGCGAGATGCCCTTGACTGCGTCGTCATGGTGATCGGGACCCGCATCGAGCTCATTCGCCTGCCGTGCGAGCGTATCCGCCGCCATACCCAACTCATAGGAAACCATGCGAGCGGCGCGACCATCGATCTTTTCATTTGCCTCGATACTTTCGGCCATACGGGAAATCGAGTCGCGAGCATGCTCCAATGCGCTGCGAATTTTCGATACGCTACGCCGGTCGAGAAGACCCTCGTTCTTTAATCGGGAGAGCTCACCGTCCAGACTCTTTACCCGAGTGTCCAGAAATATCCGGGTGCGTTCGATCCGGGTGCGAAGAGCCGATTCCGGGAACAGATAGGTCCGCGACCAATCCTCGACAACATCGGCTCGGGGTCCGGCCGGGGGTATTACCAAGGGTGATAACGCCTCTTCCGCCCTGGTTATGCCGGCAAAAGCGATGGCTATTACCGGCATCATGGCTCGAGCAAGGTACAACGTCATTCAGTAAGGCTCCTTGTTTGTCGCATGTCCGTCGGTTATCTTGTCGCTATGAAGCTCTCCGAAGCGGACGGCGATGGCGGTCACCTGATTCTCGGCTATGGTCCGGGCCGGATTTTTATCGGTGGCCGAACCTACACGCGCGGGCTGATCGTCAGTCCGGGGCGTATCGATGCCGACTGGGGACCCGAGGATGCAATAGACCTGGCCGCGGAACACTTCGAGGTCCTGCTTGCGTTTGATCCCCGGATCATAATCATCGGCACCGGGAAGCACCAGGTCTTTCCCGATCCGGACACCTATCTCACCGTGCTGCGGCGGGGCTTGGGGGTCGAGATCATGGACACGGGTGCCGCCTGCCGGACCTATAACATTCTGGTGTCCGAGGGCCGTAAAGTGGCTGCCGGCCTCATAATGTGCTGAGGTATGGCGAATCCGTTCCAACCGGCCTGGCCGTCGTGTGGATAATTCGGCCATCGTGTCGATCACATCGACTTCGATTCGATATTGGAATACAAGCTCATTTACAGTGCTGCCGAGCTGCGGCAATCGGTATTGGATTCTTTTCGGAAACAAGTCTTGACTTTGCAGCTTGAGCAATAAATTATATATAAAGGGTTTCAACTTTGAGATCCGTTTCGGCGGTTAACGTCATAACCGAAAACAGCCCAATTTTAGGAGGTGCTAAAATGGGGATTGAGAACTTGAGTCTTGATGAGATCAGGCAGCAGCTGAAAGATCTGGCCCGGAATCGATCCGACTTGGAGCAGGCATTGGTGCAGCGCCACCAACAGGCAAAGCTCGAGATGATACAGAAAGTCAAGGACCTTGTTCAGGACGGGGGGTTTGACTTTAACGAGATCATGTCCCTGCTCGGCCCGCGGCGGAAGCGTGCGGCCGGTCCCAAGACGGGTGGCTTGCGGCGATATAAGAAGTATGTCGATCCGGACAATCCGGAGAATACATACGTGCGCGGAGTTCTTCCGGGTTGGATGAAGCAGAAGATGCAGGAGCAAGGTTACGATTCCAACTCCAAGGAGGATCGGGAGACCTTCAAGGCAAATTGTCTGCGCGTCTCGGAAGGCTGAGCCGCGCATTTGTCCCATTTGCCCGCCGAATCCGGTGCTTGTCTTCGAGTTCGGTCACCGCTGGTTATGAGTTTCTCAATCCTCGCAGTGATTCACGACACAAAAGTGGGCACTCATCCAATCGTATTTCCGGATTACCCTATTACCCACATCGTCGCATTGCCCGGAAACACCCAGACGGGATGCCAATGCCGTTAACTTAAGGATTATGAGGTCGGCTCCCACCTCGTCATTCCGGCAGAGATCGCCGGAATGACGAAGTAAGGGCTGGCAGACTTCACCACATCGGGGACTCGGAGGAGCTACGTGAGTTCGCGGCTGGCCGCATCCGAGATGACGAGGTCGGGACTTACCTGCAGCAACGCCACGGCCCGAGTGCCGAAGAGGTTGCCGCATGGCGGAAACGGTCCCTCGCGATCCTGGCGGAGAGGGGACACTACGATCCGCCGATTCATGGTGAAAAGGTTCCGGAGAACCTTGTCGATCGGTGTGCTCTCCTTCCTGACCGAGGGTACCCATGCGATTACGGCCGTCGCGTATGAGGCGACCCGGATTTCGGTCCTGCGTCACGGGGATTTCGAGGCCCTTCCGGAGGAGAGCCCTGGGCTACGCCGCCATTTGAGCGAGTTTCTGCACCGCCGGCGGGTCGTCGAGTATCTGACCGGGCAGCATAGACTGAACGCGAAATCGTCGGTATCTCGACCCTCGCCGGGTTTCTGGCGGCGATCTTTTTCAATATCTTAGGGCTGACGGAAAAATCGACGATGTTGCAATAATATGAGGATACTTCAGGGTCTGTCTCCTATTTCTCTAGGGTCTAGATAACTTTAGCCACTGCGAGAGCATGCTAAGGTTATGTTATGCAAGGGAAAAACAGGTATTTCAGGCGTTCACACCTTTCGGAAGCCAAATTCAGAGTGATTATCCGCTCTTTTGCGC
>Ga0209367_1007235_pt1 | contig 15316 bp, 14 predicted proteins | sample WorMetLIZISLAND2_FD_187412 | JGI IMG/M metagenome (GOLD analysis project Ga0209367, IMG submission 187412) | Marine gutless worms symbiont microbial communities from Max Planck institute for Marine Microbiology, Germany - Olavius geniculatus... ... | reverse complement strand
CCTCCTTTAGGGACTGACAGAGGCTTCCCGCTGGCGTTCGACCATCGCACCAACGAGGCGCAGTTCATCCGCCTTCTTCGAAGAAGAAGCCGTTGACCGCTACCTTTATGCCTGGGTGAGGACTGGCGAAGGACTAGCGCCCCGCCGGTTTTCAAGCCAGATCTATACCCTTAACAAAACTTCCCTTATTTTCACTGGGCACAAGCTGCACCCACCCTCTGCAGGTATAAGAATAAAAGCCCCTGTCTGGGAGATTGCTGTGAGCTCAACCCAACGTGGCTGGAAGCAGGCCCTGGTCACAAACGCATTTTAGGCCTAGAAGAGCCCAAAGAACCCACTGAGTGTATGCAAGTGTGTAAAATGCTATGATGCTACAGATAATAATGCCGGCGGACAGATGCCAAACCTATGCCAAAACTAATGTAGTTTGGCATACAATGCTTCTTACCCCCAGAACCACTGAGCCCTGTGGCCATTTTGGGGAGAAGGGGGAGGCATTCCCAGTCTCCCTCTGTCCATGCCACTAAATCATATTCACTGAAGGACAGAACCAGCATAGTCTGAAATAAATGTTAAACACTTCATTCTACAACAGAAGTGATATCAGCCATGCCATGTTAAACCACTGACGGGAGTTTGACAAGGACAAGTGAGTGTTAAATGAACTTATACATGTACACACCATACACTGGTTTAGCCAACGCTTTTTCCATGCTAGCCGACGATCGTCATGTGGCCTAGACTGACGTTCATTTGGCCACGCTTAAGTCCACCAGTTGAAGTTATTAAACCATTATCGCACTGTAGCCTGCCATGCGTTACATGTTAACTTTTCAACTGCCCTGTTGTGAAATAGGTTAGCCAATGAACGTATTTACTTACTTACTTACTTGCTAATTTATACAAATGCAAATAAAGCTGATTACTAAATAACATAGGTACAAAAAACTTAAGTTACACTGTCTGTCCATTTATCTAGCAACAATGTAACTAATAATCAGAGACTGCAAAACGTATTTTAAAATACGGGCACACTATAACGAGTGCAAAGCACAAATGTATAATAGGGTTTGGGAGTGGAACCCCCAGTGAGGTTGGGAGCAAAGCCGAAATGGCAATAAAGAAAGTATTTGGCCTAATTATTCAAATATCACACTGCTGTTGTACTTTTCACTGCTTTTTCATTTGATGCAAAAATAATAAGTCAACTAGAAAGCAGTCGTAGCCTGCAGGTACCTCCACCAAGGCAAAGCTATTCGCCAGGTGGCGTCACCATCTTCGCTTTGCGGTTCCCTTATGCCCCCTTTAACGCAATGGTAACGAAAATTTTAAAGTGATCCAGAATCCAGGATTCCTGCAGGATCACGCCCAAAATTGAACCACTGGTAGTTTTGCCATTCCTGACATTCCAAGAAAATTTCAGAAAGATCCGTCCATAACTTTTTGAGTTATCTTGCTAACACACAGACAAACAAACAGACAAACAAACAAACAAAGTCTGGCAAAAATATAACCTCCTTGGCGGAGGTAACAAGAAAAATTTAGGCCCCCTATTTGTGCACAAAAAAGTGAGAGAGCCCCAATCAAAAAAGTGAAAAGGCAAAAGTGCCAGCAGCATTGTGGATTACAAATGTTGGGACGAAGGGCAAGAAGTTGTAATTTTCCGACAGCTGCAAATTTCCAAAAAAAGATTATAGGTGCTCAAAAGTCCAATTTTGAATTGCACTTCCCCATAAAAAATGGCAATCTTTCAGCTGCAAATTTAGTATTTTTGAAATAAAGTTTTCCGGCCAAAATTTTTTTTCAAAATTGCAGGAAATTGTTCTTGCCCCCTGCCACGATGCTACTGGCATGTGCTCCATTGCCCAAGTGATTCCACGGTCTATGTAACAAATCTAGTGTGGTCTTCCATTCTGACACAGATCACCAACCTGGTGTGGGCCTCATCCTCGCGATTACTGGCTTCTCTTAGCTTGTCAGCATAAGCTTCAGCCAGAATATCAGCAGCACGCCCTGAACCCTACCAGGCCACAGCAAACACAAAACTTCAATGCAACGTCAGTGCAAATATTACAAAACTGAGAACAAAATAACGACATGTACAGGGCAGGGCAAAATAAAGTAAAACATCTAATTTTCAGTCTTTATACCATAAATATCACACATGCAGATAGCTAACCTAACGTATCAATAACATCAAAATAATCTGCTTGTATAGGTGGCTAACATCAGTGTTAAATGCAGCATATATCTGTTCTGACACCAAGCCACAGATTTACGTAAATTGACCTGAACAGCAATTAATTTATTACATCATAGCAGTGCTAAAATTCTACCACACTGCATGTATTTCAAAAATAAAGACTAGAATATTAATGTGCTACTAAGTCATAACAAATATGACGACATACTTATATCTTTTGACAAAAAGAACGTGTTTGATAAACAGAATTAGCGATCATGCCACATCGTAATCATGCCACATAAGCATCTGTTATAAAGATGTACATTACACAAAACGGAACTTGAGTTAACCTTGACAATCACAGTTGGTGTTCCTTTCTCAATAGCACTAAGAACTGTCTTCAGAGTATTTGGACCTCCTTCAAGCACAACGCAAACCACAGGAACAGCAGCGGCATCTGCAGACAATAACATCAAGTTTTGTCTAATTTTGCTGCTGACTAAGTAGCAGGCAGTTTCTGAGTACATGCTATAGACCTATGTTACTTTCGTACATCTATTTTGTCACATCTGTGTACAGTTGAACAGTTGGATTATTTTGCTTCCATGAAACTATGCATTTTGGTGGTGGATAAAAGGCATAATGGTTACGATGTTGGACTTATGATCAAAAGATTGTGAGTTCAATTTCTGGTTGAGTTGCTATCGTATGATAAACCATCTCGATATATAACTAATTACCGTCCTCCAACTTTCATCCTTCCGGGGTATGCAAATCGAGCACCAGTCTGCTTGGTGGGGTTTAAGGTGTGGGCACATTCACCTGCATCAGATGGCAGAGAACACTATATGATAGGTAATGCTTTGCAGTTCTGTGAGAATTTCGCACAAAGAGCTCTACAAACCTTTAACTTTTTAACTCAGTAAAAAAAGTAAGTACAAAAATCGAACCAAAACTTTTGATAAGACAACAAATTTAAGCAGATAAAACGTTACCATTACTAACATTAGTCTTATCAGGCACCACAACAAAACATGGACTATTTCAAACATCAGAGCTCAAAGTGAGATGGTATGGACTGACATGTCATATTAGTACTTCCTTGGCTATTTCAAAAGATACTGGCACTTCTTTTCTGAGAAAAGACATGCTTTTTTATTGCTGGTTTGCTTTGCAGGCAGTTTCTGGGATTTAGGCAACTAATTGCTGATGTCTGCATTAATCAATGGCAAAATTAGCGCTAGCTTATTCGTTTAGCAATCATTTTGGTTCCAATTTGCCTTTATTCTTCGAACTGCATTTAACTCTCAAAAAATAATTAATATTGTTGCCACCAGGTGTAACATTTTAATGCAAAAATGCACAAAATTTGACAGACCTTATAGTAAGTAAGTATGTAAAGTGTAAATTTATATGGTGCATACTCAAAAAGATCTCTAATGCGCTGAATACATTTGGTCATCAATATTTCGCAAAAATGTATGTCTTCAGCTGAAGTTTAAAAGTATCGAGACTCAGTTCTGGGTCACGAAGACTGTCTGGCAGCGAATTCCAAGTCGACGGGCCCGCCACAGAAAAGCGCTGACGACTGAAACTGTTCAATCGATAGCGCGGTACGACCAACTTCCGCTGAGTGGCAGAACGCAGATGTTGACGGTCAGTGACTTCTGCTGTAAGTGTACAACTGTCCATCAAGTAAGGCGGAGCAGTTCCATGGAAACATTGATACATGAGCACTGCGAGCTTAAATCGTACTCGATCGGTGACATCAAGCCAGTGGAGCTCGTCATGCATTAATCGCGACAAACCACTGTCGTACTTCCGAGTGTCGGTGATGACGCGGGCAGCTGAATTCATCACTCTCTACAACTTGTCTGTTATGACTCTCGGTGACTCAGCCAGCACAGCGTTACAGTAGTCGACGCGAGATGTCACAAATGCTTGCACGAGGGTTTTAGCCAACCTGACATCCAATGACTGCTGGACACGACGAATCTGTCTGAGATGAAAGAAGCAGGTAGCACTGACAGCTGAGACATGTTTCTCAAGACTCAAATCAGATGACATAATAACTCCTAGGACGCATACGTGTCCACTGGGCTGGATGGTGTCAGAGCCAAGCTTGATTGCCGGGCCACGACCATCGAGTTGAGTAAACTGTGACTGTACTTGGAACCCGACCAGCTGATATTCAGGGGTATTACTTCTAGTTTTTTAAAGAAAGGAAAGGAAAAAAATGAATCGTGGAAGAAGAAGGAAAGACGATAAGAGAAAGAACTGGAGAGAGAAAGTAGGAAAAAGGAGCTGCAAGAAAAAATGGAAAAAGGTCATCTACCATATTGGCATTTATATTTTCCATTTTGAACTCTGTCAAATAGTATGGGTACAGTGACGTTATCAAAGACTTTGTGCTCGAGGACAAGGACAAGGACAAGGACTTGGAACCAAGGCCAAAAACATCCAAACGCCACTATTACAACGACACATTACCGTCAACTTGGGTGACCTTAGTAAGAATTTGCACATTTGGAACATCATTAGTAGCGTCATACTACTGAAATATAGTCCAACAATGCCAAAAAATATCAGATAAACAAAAAACCGACATCTTGTGACCCATACAACTCCAGACTCAGTAAGTTTAATTTTTGTGACAAACTTTTCATTATGTTGTCTTTATGTACAACTTCAAAGTTGTAGGCCTTGAGACCAAATTGGTCCAGTGATATCGTTGACAAAAATGTTGTGCTGGTTTCAACAGTTGTCGAAAATAATGGTCTCCTTAAATTACATAGAAAACAGGGTCAAGCACTGAACCCTGTGTGATGCCAAGAACATCAGACCAACGTGACAAGTGAGTGAGCTCCAATTACTAACATCACATGTTTCAGTATGACAATAGCTAATGTTCAACATTTTTTCAGTTTGTTGGTAATAAACTGATAATGAACAGAATTTATTAAAGTTCTCAGTATTATGCCCGAGGACTTTGTCTCAGGGACAAGGACTTGGGACCGAGGATGAGGACAAGGACACAGCTGGTGCCTGGAGAACGAGGACAAGTCCTCAAAAACACATCACTGGAAAGGTATAAGGCATAAATGTATCATTTCTAAGCAGGACATAAAATATACTACACAATTTCATATTAAAAATCGAAAAATGTCTGGACACAAACGAAATGCAGATATAGTAAATGAAAATGGTAATTGTGACAAAGAACTTACATTTATGAGAAAGTAATAAAAAAATTAAATTTCAAAAATTTGACTTCAAGAGGCAAAACTGAAAGCACTCAAATAAGAAGAAGCATGTGTCACATAGGAAAAGCAGATGTTGTCTCTAAAAACCACTAAAATGCAAAAAGGTTGGCCATTTGAAAAGCACAACGGCCACCGTCAATTGCAACATTGATACAAAACACCATAATCTGGAAATTTCACAAGGTTCAACATCAGCCACATACAAAAAGGACTATTTTTACCTCCAATTGTTTTCAGAGTCGAAACGTGCGCTTCAAACTTTGACCGTAGTTCAATTTCGACACCTAACATATTCTCAGTGCCATCGTCAACAAGTATGAAATGTGTATGGTTCGGATCGAGTGCTGTTGCTTTCTTCTCCAGATTCTCTTGTGGTTTGTAATGTGTCGGGCCACATCCCTTTACAAACAACACTCACTAACACTAGCAAATAAGTAAATACTGATGTGTCATTCACTCGTCAAGCAAATGTCACATAACTGAAATGTTACAGAAAACTGTTGCAGTCTTTTAGATGGTATCACTTAGGGAGAACCTCAGCAATGCGACAGTGATGTGGTCAGTGTTGTGCAGCCTGCCTGCACGTGTGACAAACAGTGATTGATGAAATAAGATGCCATTTGGCACGTACATTTGCACAGCACACATTATTAGACAGAGACCCCAGAAACTCGCAAAAAAACTGGGGCTAGAAATCTCCAGTGAAAAATGTGCACTGCAAACTGCAGCCAAACCGTTACAGACAGCACAATAATGACTACTGACAGCCTATAGAACTCTCTGTCTGTCTCTTTCTCCTTCAGGCTGGTTTAGATCCCTCGGGTGAGGGGTCAGCCATACGGGTTCTCCGTCTCCACTCGGCTCTATTCTCCACGTCCATCAGGTCGACCCGCAAGTCCTCCATGTTGTACTTCACGACGTCGATTCACCTTTTTCTCTGTCTCCCCCTACTCTGTTGTCCACATACGTCTGCCTCCAAGATTCTCCTGACACAATCCTCCTCTTCTCGGCGTTGTACATGCCCAAACCATCTCAGCCTGGCCTCCCATACTTTGTCCATGATGCACGCTACTCCGAGTATGCGATGGATATTGTCATTCCTTTTCGTCAGCCTACAGAACTCAGCAATGCAAACCAATGATAGCATGATAGCGCCAACTTTGCCAAGATAAAACGTGTTTGTAATGATGGTAATTTCTTTGGTTCTTGTTCACTAATTAACAGTGCACAATGCATGTCTGACAAAGTTACAAATGATATGCTGCTGCAGTGCTGCTCTATGCAACTTCCTATTAGTGATTAATAGTAACCTTGGCCGTTCTCTCACCATTTCCGAGATATGGGCAGTTTACCGTCCACTGATAAACACTCATTTTTTCTACCCATATAAAAATGTTTTCCTTGGAGTAAATTGCTAAAATTTTGCATGACAGATTTTCACATACATGGCTAATTATTTGTCCTATTCGACCTATTTGTTAGCCAAGGTACAGCCATTACAGACAGATGGACGACAACCACGCCAAAAGCTCAACCGTTACTTAAGTATGGTCGACTAACTAGTGATTTTTTTTGCAAAAAATTATCACTCAAATAGATGGAATGTTACCAATAAAGTTATGTTCATACACCCTTATATATCTGACTACACACAACACGTTACAACACTTGTTACAGTGACTTGATGTACAAACCTCATTCCTAACTAAAAGTTCACGATTGCTGATACAGCCCCAGGACGCAATACCAATAGTAGCAATTGGCTTACTGCTTCCATGTGCTATTATATGGTTTCGCACAGCCTCTCCAACATACTTCATTACTCCAGCATGTGTGCCACCAGTCACTATCCATGCACCTAACAGAACACAGCAATCAGCAATTTCATGCAATAAAGCAGCATTACAGTTCCACAACAACCAGGCAGGAAATGCAGAAATGACTAGTACTGTTATTGCTACTGCTGCAGCTGTTGCAGCCTGTCACAGTATGAGCATGTAATTTGTGTAAGACAAAGATGGAAAAAATTGTTAGCAACAGCAATAATGAAGACAACAATAATGTTAATACCTTAGCATTCTGCACAAAATTTAGTCAATTTATGATTCAAAGAATGTTACTCTAATTCAGTTATGATACACCAAATATCATATATAACTCTGGTGCATACCATCATTTGATGTTGGTGATAAAATTTTAACAATCTACATTGCACATACTGTTTTTCTTTTGCTGTATAGCATATTATGTCAACATTAGAATAATACAAACAATTTACAGCCTTTGAAGCGTTACTTTTCGTAACACATTAACGCATTGTGTTATATTTTAACGCACGCCTTAACACGTTAATAATGCATCATTAATATTGCTGATATTGTAAATGGACTACATCAAGGAAGTGACTGAAATGACAACCGACGAATAACTGCTGACTGTGTCGCAGGACTGTGACAATAGTGATGGAACAGCAACAAAACAATTTCTAATCTTTTGAATATTATTCAATCGTCAAACAACTGTGGTTTAATGGAATATTGAAACTTCTGCTTCACAGAATTCAGTAAATTTACATATGTGCATTAATTTTCTAACATGCATTAACTTTTTAATGCACAATAATTTATTAATGCATTAAATAAATTAACCCATAATTTGACAGCTGTACAACGATCAGTTGACAACCTTTATATACACTTGCAAAAATAATATTTATAGACCATGAAATTTGCAAAAAATGGACATAATGATGAAAAACATGTCCAGCCACCTAAGCCCAAGTAACATATAATAATAGTTTTTTTTTCATTTCTGACACAAATGGATACCTGTGCTTTCAGCAGCTTTAATCAAGCCATGTCTAAAAACCTCCATCAGTCCTGGTTTCACAGCAAAATCTTTTGCACCGCCAGTAACAGAAATGAGCAGATTTGGCCGTTCCATGTTCCACTGATTCCGCATTATGTTCACAATTTTGTCAACTCCCATGTTAGACCTAACACAGATGTACTAAACACAAATCATTACCAGCATTTACAACATACTGCATTCATACAAACTAAAATATTGTGCAACTCTCTGAGTTTATAGTGTTTATTTCTGAATTATAACAAAGTAGCAAATGCAGACAAATTATTCACAAAAATAAGAAAATTATAGTACAGACTCCATTGTAGTTTTACCAGTTTTTCATCACTTCACTGAGTTCAATCTTTCTACCAGATGATAACATTATGGCAATTCTGTTTGCCTAGTAGTTAGTACCAATAAAATAGATTTGCTTCAAAGAGATCCTATACCAGGTGGGTCATAAGTGATAGACCTTTCAACTAGAACTACACAATATCTGGTAAACTACAGAACACGTGCACCAAATATTTATACTGTTTGAACAACTTTAGCTCTTGCTATTAATTATTCATTTTTAAATGTGCTAATGTTTAAAAAATCATTTTCACAATTTTCTTAAAACCTAGTGTTATTCAGTGACGGGGCTAACAAGTCAAGAGGCGAATGAGCCAGGGAGCAAAACGGCAAATGGCGAATAAACCACAATTCTATTAAACATACACGAACCTTACTGGCTTTTACTGTGGAAGAAGGGAACAGTATTTCCCCAAGTTTATATTCTGTGGACGTGGGAATGTTGCCATTCCGTACAACATTTCGTACATTATCACGTTCTTGTATTTCCATTACTGCAACTAAGGATTCACTGCAACAACAACAATTTTCCCATTCATAATAACTCAAGAACTCTGCTCAAACATAACCAAACTTCTAACTAAACCGGCAGTGGCACAGCCATTCATTATCCAGTTCAACGGCCACACCGCTAGCTAGTCGCCAACAAACCGTTGTTATGGTAACCATGACGGGCACGTGCCACCGTCAAGCATTAAGTAAGTAGTAGAATAACAAAATACCGGTAATTATCAATTTTGTATGTTGGCTTATTTTGAACAAGAAAACCGGAAGTTGATTTGGCATTGTTTACTTTTTGCCGTTCGACATTTATTGTGATCAGAACCGTTTAATGTTGTACATTATTAGTACTGTGTTATTGTCAGTATTGAAATTGACACGTTTTTTTCGTGAACAATTTGTTATTTGATTTTGAGCATTGAATTTCGTTATTTACTCTCTTGTTTCTGCGTCAGAATGGCCACGTATACTTGCATCACGTGTCGAGTTATGTTTGCTGATAAAGACGGCAGTGAAGGTCGTGCGGCTGAGCTGCAGAAAGCACATTACAAAACTGACTGGCACAGATACAACCTGAAACGCAAGGTTGCCGACTTGCCGCCAGTTACTGCGGAGAACTTTCAGCAGCGTGTCCTTGCACAGAAAGAACAGGTGATAAAAATGGGGTGTCACGAAGGCAATGTTGCACTTTAGCCTTCTAAATTCATAAGCTATATACAACCTATTTAGTAGGAATAAGGTTAGGGTATCACAGTTAGTGCTAGCAGTAACTTTTATACCCTAACCCCTTACTCTAACTTTAGGTCTATAGATCACTTTAATCTGAGTTGGCTAGAAGTTATGAGATTGTGATGTAGCTTATGAATTTACGAGGCTTAACTGCAAACTTGTGACAAAAGACCACACTGGTGCCAAATATGATCAAATCAGATTGCTAATCCTAACCCTGGCATTTGCCCGTAACTAAAATTGTCCATACTTGGTCATCTGATCGTATTTTGTACCGGTGATGACTTTCATGACACAGAATAAAGTGGTGAATTTTTGCCGGCCTAGCTAGTCATAGCCCAGTCTGTCACCAGAGCATAGCACGGTGCTATGTTCAGATCGCTAAACTTAGAATCTTGGACAAAAAATGATATCGTCAGATCGGCGATCTGAAAAGTGTCCAAAATTTGATATGTTCAGATCAGCAATCTGAACACTCCAAGGCGTGTTGCCATGACGTATGGCATGTGTCTGCAGCGGTACAGGTGCCTATCGGTGCTCATACCGCCGCAGACACATGCCGTCACGGCAGCTGGCTTACTGACGACCTCAATCCCTACAGCATAGGCCTATCACAGGTTACGTGCAGTCGGCCAAGTTTGCAGACTTGGATCAGTTGAGTCCAATACATAACTAATAATATGGGTGTCCATCTCTCATCACGAAACTCTATCAAATACACTAACCATAGCCCTAACCTTAATAAAATAATAATAACTAGAAATTTGCGGCAAAGCCCAATGTGAGTTTGCCTGGCACCCTAAGTCTGATTGGGGGAAAATTCAGAGGGGGGTGAAATTTCCTCGGCAGCAAAGTCACATGACTCAAACTCAAATGCATTGGCATATGCAGAACGCGCATTGTCGACTTAGGGTGTGTCAACATCCGTGCCTGCAACTTTTTTGTTAGTGGACTGAAGTTCACCAAATTTTTTTGTTAAATGCCGGAAAGATCGGTCTCGTAAATGCCATTTACAGCTTGTCAATATCTTCATCCATTCCAGAGATATTTGTGCTTAAAGTCGAATGTTTTACTGAATAACGCCAAGTTGTGGACGTTTTTTGCTCTCCAAAATTTTAAGGGGGCTGTGCCCCCAAACCTTGTATCCAATTTATCATCTCTAGATAGCGGCACGTCAGGTGCTAAAGTTTCATTTGGCTACTCTCTCTACATTCGAAGTTATAGGTGCCCATTTACTAAATTTTACCCCAATTTTTGACTCGCCATTGCAAAAAGTTGTAATGGGGACCCCTATCAATTTTTGTCCCAGATTGTCAGATCGCCGATCTGAAAGGTGTGTAAAAATTGATAAGTTTGGATCGCTGATTTGAACGTATAATTATCACAGAGCATATGAGTGTGAAAACAGCCTGTCATTCTGCTCTGTTTGAAATTACCATCCTTTTCCACAAATGCAGATTGTAAATACAGTGCACCTGCAGAACAACATGTTACCGTAAGCAGTAGCAGTAGTTTTGATAAGTATAAAAACGTTCAAACATACTTTGCTTAATCTTCATAAATAATGTAGGTATCTTTGCACTCTGCTCAACAAATACTAACAAGTCTGAAGATGTTGTGTGGTAAAGCTAAGTTTTGAGATTGTTCCTGTATTTTTAAGTGAGAAATTAAGCTGCCTTTGATTGCAAGTGTCAATTGCACAAGTATTACATAAACGGATAATACACTCAAGTACAAATACGCATCACTGTTTGCTGTTCGTGTTTTTTTCTTTTTCACTGTCACAGTTGCTGTACTTCATGATGTCAGGAAGCATTTTTGCATTTATACAGTTGTCATGCAGTCTGATTTATAATTAAAATATTGTACCTTCAAAGTTTGTTGCCAATGATGCCGTGCCTGGTACCAATTGTCATTCAGTGACTTCGTGTTTTGAATTATGGAAATTTCGTTACCACGTACTTTCGCTCCCGTGAACGAAAGTTCTATAGATGGAACTCCCAGGAACTTTCGTTCCCTGGAACTTTCACTCCCACAGTCAAAGTAATGTGGTTTCGCTCGGACCCAACACGAATTAGAATTATTTAATTGATATACTAATGGTATTAAGGTGTTATGGCTTGTTCGTATCTTTTTGCAGCTTCATTGTAGTAAAAGATAACAGGTTCTAGCAAATTTATTTATTAATTATTTTGAAATATATTAAGTTTTTAAAAATTTTTCTGAAGTTATATTTCTTTATACATTTTTCCTTAAATTATATTTTTCGTCAAGTTCTTACCATTATTGTAAACTCTTGTCTCTTCCCTAAACCCATTTTTAGTCTTTTGGAAACCTTCATAGGTTAGCTGTAGCACGTCTTCCCTAGCGACAGCTGGGCTTTCTTGTTTTGGACGTTGAGCATTTACACTGCATGCTGGCGTCCTTTGATTTCAGCTGCTTCTATTAAGCATTAAGTGTGTAGGTCTATAATGTAACTCTGAGTGAGGAGTGAAAGTTCCACCTCATTTTTGCTCAGGGGAGCGAAAGTTCCAGGGAACGAAAGTACCAGTTTACATGTATGGAACTTTCGCTCCTGGGAGCGAAAGTATGTGAGAATGAAAGTTCCAGTTACTAGTGTTTTATAAGATTTGGGTCATTTTTTATGTATTTTTTGTTATATTCACAATTGTTAAATTGCTTCTCAAACTGTTGAGCGTGTTAAAGACGTGGATTTTTTAGAGTCAAGTATATTATGAGAATGTCAAGTTGCATTGGAGATTGGCTTGCAACATTGCTATAATCACTTACAGGTGGCCGATGAGGTGGCAGACACTTCCTGTGCTTGTCAAACGTGTGGTAAGCACTTCAGTACTGCGAATGCTTATGATAACCATCTCAAGTCGAAGAAGCATCGTGAAACTGCAGCCAGACAAGACAAATACCCAATGTCAGATGTACCAGTACAGCAGGTGAATGCAAAGAATGATGGGAGAGTTAAAGATGCAGCTTATTCTGGAACATCTGGAGCAGTTGGACGTGTGACAAAGCATTTGCAGCAGGACACAGACATTGGTACAGTTTGTTGCCAGCTGAGTGTTATGTATCTCGCATATTATGTTGTAAGTTAACTGCTGTTATTGAAAAATGTGTGGATTTTTAACTGCTGCAACACTGCTACTGTATGAGTATGTTACAGTATGTTGTAATTAAAGCAGCATTTCATATGGTAAACCAAATACTTTACTGAATTGTGAAAAGCCATATATTTGTTAAGCATTTACTGTGTTATTTTAGAGTAGTGGATTTTCTGTAGTAAGTGAAAATCTTATTTTTGTTTGGAAAGCTGCAGATGCCCTGTATAACCTGTGGCTTCGGGAATCCATTCTCTCCGCTTATTCATCTGTCACACACATGTACCGTATTCTGTCAAAATGATGTGAGCTAGGGTCACGTGATATTTACTGTCAGATCGACCAAGGACTCTGCTCTTCAACTTGTAAAGGTCATTGTGAGAAAAGTGAAAATATGTTATCCGGCTTGTTGAAAGTGTGTGTAAATTTAACTACATGGTGCTGTAATTGTGCCAGTGCCTGCTACCATAGTCATATACAGTAATGTAAGTTCTCGCCATGCTAAAAATGGAGACATGTTTTATTTACACTGCTTTTAGTAATGCTGATAGATATGAGGCTGCAACCAAATGCATGAAGCTGTTTTCTTAACAGCAGCTGAGCTTGTTGTTTCAGTGGTTCAGGCTTGCCATAGTGAAGGGCCTTCAGAGCAAGTAACATGTTCATTTTTGTTCTAACAGAAACTTTCATTTTTGCTGAAAAGCAGCAATGTAGCATATAGTCGACAATATTATTGAGTCTAGTGACTAAGCTTAACCCTAAAACTGTGGTGGTCCTGAATAAATGGTTAGCTGTTGGCATTTTAGCGCAGTATGTGGCTGCAAGGTGTGACCGGATGTGTTGTCAGAGATGGAAGCGGAAGTTGACTCCGATGATGAGATGTGGTCGGGTGATGCGCTTGGCATTGAGGAGTGTTTGTTTTGCCCGCACGTGAGTGACAGCTTGGAGCAGAATGTTCAACACATGACTGTTGAACACAGCTTCTTCATTCCCGATGTTGAATACCTCGTCGACCTTGAGGGCTTCATATCTCATCTGGGTTAGTGTTTTATAAGATGTGCTGAATGTGCCTTAGTAAACTCAGTGTTGTACAGGTTAATAAAATTTTACTCAGAACACTGTGTTATGATCAAAACTTGAATCTTGCAAAAATAGTTAGGCTTTCTTTTGCGTGCTGTGTACAGTTTACATTCAGAAATACTGGTACCGTTGTGCTGTTTGTTTTAATTTCAATGAATGTTTGTCTACATTCTGCAAGTAATAAATTTTGTTTTTTTTTCAAGTCAGAATGTGTCCTGGATCGTGTGAGCTGTGGAACATATGATGGTTGTAGTGCTGTCATGTCCTTCTAGTCGAATGACATTATTTCACGGAAGTTATTGTTTGATTTTATTTAGGACAAAAAGTAGGTGAGCTGCACATGTGCCTCTGGTGTGGCGAGAAGTCGAAGGTATACTTGGAGACGAAAGCCGTGCAGCAGCACATGACTGACAAGGGTCATTGCAAACTGCTTCATGATGGCGATGCTTTTCTGGAATATGCTGAATTTTTTGACTATCGGTCAGTGACAGCAACTCTGATTCAATTAATTTAATGAATTCTACTGATTTTTGGTGCCTTTTAGAGTGCATTATAATAATGATGTAGCATTTTGAATATATGCCTAGCTTGTTATTTGTTGGGCATTGTTGTCTCCTTGCATTGGTATAGTTGTTATTTATCGGTTTTGCCTGCATGGAATTCTGTCATTAGACAACTTCTAAATATGATCTAACTGTTATGTTGGGCATATTTTTTAAAAAGCAAATGATTGCTTTACATAATGTAACATTTATTTTTGTGTGTGCTGCTGTTTGAGCCAAAAAAAACATAAAGTTTTTCTTCAGTCATGAGGCGTATAAGACAGCTTGTCTAGGTCTATGTCCATGTCTAGGTTGACGCAGCTTTCTACTCTCAGTGGGACGGTAAAATGAGTAGTAACTCATTTACATGGGTTACGGAAGGTGAGGACCTTGGTACAGCTGACTGGGGTTGCCTAGCCGGCTGCTGTGCCAGCCTGTGTCTGCAGGCTGCAGACGGTGGCCGTGCGGCAGACGGTGGCCGTGCGGCAGGCGGCTCTGGTTAGTGATGAAAGCGCATTAGAGGCGTGTTCGCGACGATGCGCTATACAAATTGACGACCTTTATTTTTTTACTAGGGCTGGTAACGATTAAATTTTTTTAATAGTTAACTTTTTGAAATTTAACGATTAATTAATCGTTAATTTTAGTTAAAATTTAGTCATTGAAAATGCGTTGTTTAAACCATAATATCAATAAAAA
>Ga0209367_1007234_pt1 | contig 15316 bp, 12 predicted proteins | sample WorMetLIZISLAND2_FD_187412 | JGI IMG/M metagenome (GOLD analysis project Ga0209367, IMG submission 187412) | Marine gutless worms symbiont microbial communities from Max Planck institute for Marine Microbiology, Germany - Olavius geniculatus... ... | reverse complement strand
TAATTTATAAACAAAATAAATTACTGTTTGTCAAAGTGTCACTATGACGTCATCGGCAGTAACGTGGTAACCGGTTTTTGAAAATTAAATAGCATTTTTAGCTTAAACATTTTTTAATGCTGAAAAATCGGTAGGCGGTCATGTTCAAAAGTCTATAATTTCGTCGTTTTTCAACAGAATCACATTTCACTTAGCTATTAGATGTAGAACGTTTCTGTAAATGAACCTGTAAAATTCCATGTTAAAATTCCAAGCGGTTGCTGAGAAAACGCCAAAAAACTTTAGGGGGCTACTTTTTTTGCCGCACCCTGTACAGTGGTACTTACAATGATTTAATGATATGTGTCGACTATCTTAAAGTATCTTCCAGCCTAGCTTCCACTTTTATGGGCCTAGTTAATACATACCTTATAATCTCCTTTTTTTATCTTCTGAAACAGATTCGTCTTGCTTTTCTCCCAGAAGGGAGGATATCCGACCAGTAATATATAGAGGATTACACCTGTTGCAGACACATAGGCCTATTCGATTAGCACATAAGCCTACACATCACACATTGTCACACTGCAGCAGTGCAAAAGTAGGCTAGCAAGAAGCTCTAACAACTATACCGGTCATTCAGTATGTTTAAACTTCAAACTGACATTTTAAGTTATCTTTTTCAACAATAAAAGCAGACAAGGCAGTCGCATTGCTGTAAAAAAACTTTGACGATCATGATCATGACATTGGAGCAGTTAACTTGTAACTTTCTCATAGTAAAATAATAATTATCAAAAGTCAATTCTGAATAGGCAATGCATGTATATATGCATCTGCATGATGTGTCTGTGTTTATTAATGTGATTATTTTTTGTTTTCATTTTTTATCACTTTGTTGTATGACATTATTTTAGTGAATAAAAACAAATAGGCCGCCTATATATAAACATGATTATCGTTACTAGCGCCGCTGTGGCATAAAGTTTCTGTGATTTTCGGACTATATAAAGGTCCATGGCCACGGTCAAACTCACTTGTGAAATTTATGTAGATATGAATTAGACATTTCACCTTGCATATGTAATATGTTAATTTAAACTTTATAAATATATGAAAATAATGCACAAACTGTAACAAGATGCGGCGTTACGTTATGTTATGCAAAATAATCTATTCAGGTCAGTGGCCGGAAGTGACGTCACTGCGTGTACCCAGTCAGTGTTTAGCAATTAATTTTAATATTTTTAATGGCAAAAAATAATGTGTCACATGACAACTGCAGCAGTACATAGGTAGACAATGTGATTTTATAATTCTTATGTTTCTGTGCGTATTTTACGTTGACTACGGATACACACGGTGACGTCATCAGCCTGTCAACATGGCGTCTCGTTTTCTGCATCGTTTTCGTAGATTGTCGATTTCAAATGTAAGTTTGTTCCTGTTGACAAAACGCTGGGTGCCGATATTACTGTCAAAATTCTCAGAAAATTGTGCTCCTTTAAGAAAATGGTAAGTTAATTTTGGTGTCCATGGACCTTTAACTGTTTGGACTTACTGACTTCTCAGCTTACTACAAAGTTGCAACAGAGTAATGTGTACCACAAGCCCATATGTCAACGGGTCTGCCATAGATTTGGTTGTTGATCACTTCTGGAGACAGGTAAGCAAGACTCCCGGCCCATCCTGCCACAACATCAGACAGAACAGCAAACACTCTGCTGTACATCCAGCGCTTCTGTGATGGCTCAAAGTCAGTACATATTCAGAATTCAGACACTGTGTCTCTGAAGCATACGCTATTTTCAAATCAGCAACTTCATGACTTGTAACAGAGCCATCAGCACTCTGTAACAGTAGCTTGCTTAATATTTAGCACAAACTTAACAGAGAGTGAATAGTCAGATGTTGGACAAACTTTTCCTACCTTTTCAAAAATGTACGTGTTGAAATGTATCATACTGAATGAAATTGCTAATCTAACGTCTGTTCAAAAACCAATGGCAGACATCCGTGACTACCAAACACATAACAGAGCTAGTCTAGCACATGTGAGTGTGTGTCTACTACAAAGAAGCAAACGACAGGTAGCGTAGTGATATACTTGGGGCATAGTTAGATTTTGACGACAACTATGTGGTAAATTTTTTGAAGAATTTTCAAAATTGGCCAATCGTTGATGGTGCTACGATGAAAACTTGATGGCACAGATTTAGCTGACTAGGTTGTGGTTGTGAAGTACTATGACAACTTTACAGCAAAGTTGGAAACTTAGCTTTGCATTGCCACTCACCAAACGAAGCTTTGTCTTTATGTTTCGGCAGCATCACGGCAAGCCCGAAATCAGCCATTTTAATGGCAGCGCCTCTCTCCTTGCTCGCCAGCAGAAAATTCTCAGGCTGTCAACAGTAATTGTAACAGCCATCGAAGTCACAAAATTAATGCATGCAAACCTACTAGATGTGCATATATTTGATGACTTGATTCGTCAGCTGTGGCTGTGTGGCATATTACATGATGATGATTACAAGTCTTTCATCATCATCATCATCATCATTTATTTGCCGGCAAAAGCATAACAGAGTGCACAAGGTTGACACAAACATACAGTTGGCAAGACATACCAGGCTCATAGAGCACTTACGGTAGCCTTTCTTGTGGAAATATCAAACATTTTGTAATGTGAACTTAAATGACCTTTAATAGTCACGACAGACCACAGTGGATGGTAATGTTATTTGCTTTCCTATTAGTGGGATCACCCTATGTACTTTGTATAAGAACTCTGTTATGCGACCATGCTCTTTTATCATGTAATAGGAACATAGTGCAAAGTGTAAATATTAAATACGATATGATCTGCTATGATTGGTCAGCTTGCCTTCAAGTCGCGGTGGACGATGCGTTGACTGTGCACATAGTTGAGAGCGTCAAGTATCTGCAGCATGCACGCGCTGCAACCACACACACTACAGCTCTTCACAGGAAACACATCACAGAGATACGGAGCGTCACCTGCCGTATGGGATCACACGGTGTTACATGCCACCCAACACAGGTGAACATGCCCTTCTTACGTGCTGGTCGTCGACTTACCTACCCCAAAGGGATGAAAGGCTGAGTTGATTTTGGTACTAGTTAATATATGCTTGGATGGTTCATCTGTCCACAGCCAGTCACTCACCAATCAATCAATTATTAGGCAACAAACACAAAACATGATCACAAACATGCAGAAATTGTTCATACTTTCTATGAACGACATCTCCAAAATGGTGTATTAAAATAAAGTTCTACATTTTTCTGACCAGAAATTTTAGACTATCAAGCAAAAAAGTCTGTCAAGGAGTCTGTGTTGCTTGAGTGGGACACAAATCTTCATTCATTTGTACTTCAGATTTAAGTTACAAATCAAAGCAAAAACTAGAAATATTACAGACTGATTTTTACATCTGTTTATGCACAACATTTCAGAAGCTAAAAAGTACAGCAGGAAACATCAAAGGCTGTGCGGTAGGGCAGCACTGTTGTAAGCGTGACCAGCCACTTTAATGGGAGAATGCAAAATTTGACCCTACGTATATCTCAAACCCCTTAATTTTTTCATCTCAAATTTTGCACAGATGATTACGTCCGGCATATCTCTAGGCGTGCAAAATTTGGTAAAACTCTATTCACAGGGGGCTTTTCCACGAATAGGTGAAATATAACACTTGCATGACTTTTGTGCCTTTCCTTTCCTTTTTTTCTTGCCATCCTGTACAGGAAAAAACGACCAAACTATTTTAACGCACGATGGCTTATATGACGTGGTTTCGTGCAAGGAAGTGCCTTTTGGGGGTTACAAAATTTAATTTCAACATTTTAACCTATTTTTCACAAAATATGAAAAATTGCAATGGCACCTAAAGGGAAAATTAGACAATGATTTAAACCCTCATAACTCCAGCTAGATATAAAATACAGTCATAATTTTTCGTTCTAGGTATGGTTTTAGGGGTCAGCCAATTTAACGGTGTCATTTATATTTGCCCCTTATCGACCCCCGTTGCCATGGCAATGAAATTTGGAACAAAACGGGCTATAACTCGGTCTGTGTAAGAGATATCTGTGGGATTTTTGCGTCTATAGAGGGGTTTTTGGGGATGGGCCATCGAATGATGCCAGGCGAATTTTCCCCTGAGCGACCCTCGTTGCCATGGCAATGAAATATGGGACGAAATTGGCTATAACTCAGCTAACATTATCTGTGAAATTTTTGCGTCTACATGAAAGTTTTCGAAGATGAGCCATCGAATGCTGCCAACTAAATTTTTCCCTGAGCGACCCTCGTTGCCATGGCAACGAAATTTAAGACATAATGGGTTAGAACTGAGCTTTATGTGAGAGACATATCAAAGATCTTTGCGTCAGATGGGGGTTTTCGAGGTCGGCTTATTTTGGTATGGACAGTGCACAATTATTCAAAAGCGCACATACGCACACCCACAAAAATCATACGCTAAATGTACGAAAATCTATCCATTATCTATCAACAAGAAACCTTTCTACATTTTCTAACATTGCTATAATTAACTAATCAGACGTTAGATTAGTATGACATTCTGAAAGTTAACGACAGAATCGTCCAATTCTGGAGCTACTTAAAGCGAGATAGGACACCCATCCACTTTGAACGTAAATTGATAAAAAAACCCAAAGAAACCCGTATTCCAAGATACAACCAATTTTAAATTTACTTTACACACAATAAAGTAAATAAAATACTGGCGAAAAGTAGAGATTGCAGACAAAACAGACAGATTTTGAGTGGTTAAATTTAGCGGAAGTTGATAGTATCCATGACGACGCCAGCAGACAACGTTGGTGCTAGTGTTGGGTCAATTTAAATTATTATTGTGGTTTGTCAAAAATGCGACTTCCGTCACAGTAGTAGTAGTAGCAGTAGTAGACTATTAGTGGTAGAAATAGGGGTAGGATAGTGGTAGTGTAGGCGTAGGGTTATGGTAGCAAAAGCGGTAAGGTAAGTCTTGGTAGGGGCAGAGTATGGTAATAGTAAAGTAGGGGTTACTTATAGTCAAAGTAGAAATAGAAGTAGCAATAGTTGTGGTAGTAGTTGTAGTGGCTATTCTACTGCCAGATTTTATTTAGCTCCAGATTACTTCCAATGGCAATAAAACTGCAAATATTTATGCAAAAAACTGTTCAGTTTATATACAGTGTAAGGGTGATATCGTGGTTGTAGATATAAAACAGCACAAATCACAATTTAATAATTCAAACATCACCTACACAATGTCAGAAGAACTTCGCTGACTGTGTAATGGTAAAGTTTGAATTCTTAAATTGTGATTTGTGCTGTTTTATATCTACAACCACGATGTCACCCTTACACTGTATATAAACTGAACAGTTTTTTTACATAAATTACATATTTATTCAGAAATCGTGTGGTCACTTGGTTCCGAGCCACAAGGCACATAGGGCGGCGTTGATATCTGTTTCCTTAGATTCAGCCAAACATCACCTTAAGGCTTATGCTCTGAGACCACGGACTAGTGCATCGCGCAGCATGTCCACAGAGGGATGGCCAGGCTGAGTTGACCTAGATGGCTGGTTAGATACTGGGATGGCTTACCCATTTGTAGATGGTCACCCACCCATCCAAGCAGGCCTAATTGGGCCCGGTGTCGGCAACTACCTACCTGGTACACGTTAACCACTAGACCATGCCACCAGATTAGTTAGAGTATTTAGTTATGTAATTACTAACAGTGATAAGTTCTAACCTGGCATCAGCTTCACTGTAGTGTGCACGCCTCACGATATCTTCAAACAGCTCGCCACCAACGATTCTGTAGTACCACACACACATTATACAAATAGTTACTGGCATCGAAATTATTATTGAAAATTTGTGACCCAAAGTTTGTAATATGTTGCCCGAGATTGAAGATTAAGGGCAACATGTTATGAACTGAGGGAAAAAATTTTCAATAATGATCGAGACGCCAGTCTCTATTTCTTTTGTTGTACCTCAACGCCTCTACGCAAAAAGAGTGGTATTTTACGCTTTCTTCGAATAAAGTAAACATGGCTTTCTGCTGATAACGTATGACATACCGTTTAACCACAATACATGAATTTGGTGACAGCATGGTCATGGAGGTCTCGAATGTTAATGAGATGTGACAAGCCAATAAAGGTAAAATAACGTTTTTAAAAGGGGTGCCTTTCTTTCACGCCCTTGTTTCAGGGAAACCCCCTCACCCAGCGTTATGAAATTTTGTCACGAAATACTAGAGACTCTAAGCTATCATGTGGTAAAAACCCAAAGTCTCTATCTCACACAGGCTCGAAACGGTACCGGGTTGTGACAGACAGACAGACAGACAGAATTACCATAGCTAATACGCGCTATAGCTAGCTATGCTAGCTATCGCACGTAAAAAATTGTGCACTGAGTTTGGTTTAAAATAGGACCTCTAAACAAATCGCTATAATACAACAAAAACTTGTGAGGTGTCAGAAACTTCAAAAATACAATGATGCAAACCTTCAAAAATTAGTAAAAAGATAACTAATTATTTTGAGAAACTTGCAACAATGCCAACTCTATTGACATTTGAAAAATACTACCAAAATATATCTGAACTTACAGATCGAAGATAAGATAGTAAGATCTCGACTCACTGATGACGTCATGCAAATGTACTGCAGCATCACGCACAGCACAAGTAATTAGGCCTATAGACGAGGTTACAGCTAGATATCATTCATAATAGATATACATGTTGGCCTAGTACTGACGTTATACGGTCGTCCAGCGAGCTCTATACTGCACTGCGCATCTCTGGCCTTCATTCTAACTTCTCACGTGACCTTTGACCTTCGGCTCACCATGGGCGGCGCTAGGAATCTGAAGCTAGGGGTGAAGGGGGGGCAAGGGCCAGGGCACAAGTGTCAATGATTTTTTTGTGGGTGGACCAAACGATCGACCTTATTTTAGTTGTTGCAACAAGAAAATGTAGCGAGGTCCAGGAGCAGAGCCCCTAGTCATGGAGTCAGGGGCGAAGCTTCCCTGAAGCTGAAACACTTTCAATTTTTGGACATGCAATAAAAGCCGCAAATTTGCCTGTTTTTAAATATTTGGCAACACAAAAAAATTACAGATATCTGTATTGTCTCGCAAAAATGATGTTTAGGCTTAATAAGTCACACTTTGGCATGCGTGTGGTTACAAAAAGAGCACTTAATCACCATCAAAATTTTTCCTGGGGGGCAGCTGCGGGGAAGGGGCCTGTTCCTATCAATTTTGCTTTTCTACACCCTTTTTTGAGTTAGACGTCCATAAGAAACAGAGAGACAGATAGACGAACAGACAGATGGACAGACAGACGAACAGGCAAGATCAGTAATGCAGCCCATTAGGACGGCTGGTGGTTAATAACGTGATAGTATTATAACATCAAAATAGGTAATGACTAACAACAAGTATATGCAATGCCTTACACCAAAATACAACAACAGACAAACTGAATCGGTCTAAATAGATGAAGCATACATTGTTCACAATAAATCATCATGTTAATGCAGCATAGTTGCCAAATGACAAATTTATATGGTTTACGAATCTCACTTTATTGACTTTTTAACCATCATTCATGAATTCACAGTATTACGAATGTAGCCAATAAAGTGTAACCAACTAATAAATACAATAACAACAGATATGATAAATAATGTTTACCAATGTTTTCATGTTTTAACATCAGACAAATCTTTGCTTCATTTTCCAGCACTTCAAGGTCTGAAATATAATTGCACATAACACAAAAACACTGGAAAAAATTACAAGTCATCATCATTATTAACATGACAATAACAGTATTGTGTTTCTGTACACCTGTGGTGATATATGAGTAATAAGTGTAGTCTGTAGCATTCTCAAAGATGAACACAGCTCAAACTTCTACACTTCTAAGCACTCAGAAGCCTAATGGCAGCTTTAACGATATGTACACAGTGTACAGATATTTGCAATTGCAACTGCATTTCACAGATATATTAACAGTTACCGGTAACAAGCAAGAAAGTCTAAACAGCTGGGAAACAGTACATTACAACTTCCAGGTATCAAAGTATCATAGAATACCTCTTGGTCGCAAATAATTACTATTGATAACTTTTACAGCAAACACTTTTCCAGATTTCTTGTGAACACATCTGTGTACCACGGCAAATCCTCCTCTATAAACGACAATAACAGTTGAATATAACTATTAACAAACCGGAACAATAATGCAACTTTCAGTCAATTATATCACGTATCTCATCATTGTCACAATAGTAGAAACTACAATAACAGATCTCAAATCCTACTTTTGTCAATACCAAATTTAGGGACTGTTAGTGTTGGCATCTAAATCTGGGATTTGGAAAGTGGCAAAAATGTTGTTAAATGTACTTTTTAACTACTACCATACATGATAAAATACACACTAGAGTCTTTGCTATGCACTGCTAAGTTGTGTTTTTGACAAACTGCTCCACGTTACTCATGCCACATTTGCATGACTGTCGGCAGAAACACATTTAGAAGGGGGTTAAGGGGTTTAACTCTTTCACCCAAAATGTTGAAAAAAAATTTGCGCTTGACAAATGAACAACAACATAATTATTGCTGCTACCGTTGGTTGTCAATCAAACTATTGATCTAAGATCATCTAACTAAAGAAATTAATCGGACCTATAAAGTATAAAAGCAAAATGAATAACTTAAATCTCGATCGCTGACGACAATGACTCCGATCAGAAACGTTGGATTGTTAGGAATATTGGGGACAATTACAGAAGTCCGAGGATGGTGGTAGTCCCCCAGTGGGGTCCAGAGGCACAGCCCTGGTAGAGAGTCAGGGGGAGAAAGTCCACCAGAAGCTAAAGCGTTGCTTAACTTAGAAACCCCTGGCAGCCAACACCTTTTTATATGCATTTTGAGCTTTCAAAACATATTCATTGCAACAAATTTAGACGTTAATGTGTAAAGCAAAAGATGCAAGATATCATCTAGAAATGACGTTTAGGGGCCTATTTTCATTGAAAATGAATTAATAATAACTCTCAACTTATTCGTTCGTTTGCTTTTTACGCACGAAAGCAGCTACTGCTTTCAGCGCATCTTAGCCATTGCAATTCTGTCTGTCTGTCTGTCTGTCACACGAGTGGATCAGTCAAAAACTGTGCAAGCTAGGATTGCCAAATCTTCACCAGCGGCTGCCTGGAAGACTCTAGTTTCAGGAACCATAAAGATTTTTCCATAAATTCGAAAGGGGTCATCCCGAACGACAGAACTAAATGAGAGGGGGGTAGGCAAAATTTGCGATTTTTGGCCAATATGTCGCTGTATCTCAGTAACAGTGCGAGATAAGGCCTAGGTTACTATTAATCACTAATAGGAAATCGTACACTGGCTTTCAATTGGCGCCAAATTCAATGACCTTGGATGAACTTGAATGCAAAAATAGGCGGTTTTATGGATTTCTTTGGCGATTTCGTCCTGCGACACAAAATCATTCACAAGGAGGTGCCACGGTATTATATTATGTGCACTTCGGCATGACTGTAATAAAGGTGTTTTATTTTATCCCAAATTCTCACACAGATTTTTGTTGTACGATTTCGTTGTATTGTGAGTGCAATAATTTATTATATTTTAGTACATTTCTGATGCGCAGTATTTGGTGAAACGGTTTGCATAGGCCTATCTTACAGCGTAATTTGTGATATTTTGTTCAATGGTGCTGCCACCTATGGAATCAGTTTACAACACTCAGTTTAGTGCTGGGCGTTGTAAAACGCCTTTATTACAGTCATGCCCAAGTGCACATAACGCTGATCGGTTGCATTGATTGAGTTGTTATATTTTTATGCACGAAAGCAGCTACTGCTTTCATCGCGTCTTAGCCATCCCAATTCTGTCTGTCCGCCCATCTGTCTGTCTCTCCGTCTGTCCGTCCGACCGTCACACGGGTGGAACGAGATAGGGCCTAGGTTAGACCCTGGCGCCACGCTACTATCGTTATGCAATCCAGATAGAGAATTTGGTATTTGTATATTAACTTAGCATGAACACCCCAATTTTTAGCTAAGCTACTGAACTGGAACTGCTATATGCTTTTGCACATCTCGTGAGCATTAGCTCAAATTTCTTGTTTGTACAGCTGTCAAATTAACGCATTAATTAATCCATTAATGCGTTAATAAATTAACGAGCATTAAAAAAATTAACGCGTGTTAAAAAAATTAATGCACATGTGTACATTTATTTAATTTATTAAATTCTGTGAAGCAAAAGTTCCAATATTCCTTTAAACTGCCGTTATTTGACAATCGAATGAATTCAAGTAACTATTTTTTAAACTGTAGTTGTCACTGAATCACTACTGTAAATACTAATACTGTACTAAGAGTAATGACATCGTGCTGGAGTGTCAGAATTGTTTGGGCTTTTTGCTTGTGAGCCAACGTATCGCTATTCGTACTTCTCGTTTTCTCGATCGATTTATTTGTTCTGAAAATTTATTGTGCAATGTTTTCAAGCGACAAGCACTTTGTCACAAGAGTGATATCAATCTCGGTTAGTAGAAAATAGGCCGATGCTTGTTGTGAAATGGACATTTGATGAACTGTATTTTTTGTCATCATCATTATTTTTATTATTATTATTATTATCCATCGTTATTAGTTATGTTCCTTTCATGGCTGTCATTCGACGAATAAAGGTGTATATATATAATAAATATTATTTAGATGACAGGCTAATAGATTTCCATGCTATCAATGACGTCAGTTGTTGTTGAAAAACGTGTTTCTATTTGCTTTCTAACTTTCTATATTCTACAGGCCGACCACCCAACGTCGTGAGGCCCGGGGTAACTTCCCCTTATACTTACCTCTCAACGAGCCTGGGTGCATTAATAACGCGTTAATTAATGCATTAAAAAATTATCGCAGTGCGTTAATGCACTAAAAAAATTAGCGCTTCGACGACTCTAATTTTTAGCCAATAAGTTGCTGTATCTCAATAAGGGCCTAAGTTACTATTAATCACAAATAGGAAGTCGTACATTGGCTCTCGATTGCCACCAAATTCAATGACCTTTGATGACTTTGAACGGTGAAATAAGAGTTTTTATGGATTTTTTGGCAATTTCCGGCTGGGGGACACATTTCAAGAGCAAATTGTGCCGAAACCAATTGAGATAGACATGGATAAGCCGCGAAAGAAATTTTCAGCATTAAATGTGGATTTCATAAATCCAAGTCTCGTTTTTGTAGATTCAAGGAAACCTGCACACAAGGGCATCAAACAACGGTACCCCCGTAAAAATCATTATTTCACCGTTCTTGGCCAGTCTTTCGTGAAAGCAGTTGTGATAAGCATGGGCATGCTGCCTATCACAACAAGCACTAGTGATGAGATATTTAGTCGTACCAACATCAATGACTTTGAAAGACCCTGAACTTCCAAAATAAGGGGTTTTATTGATTTTTGCGATCTTCGGCTGCAGCGCACGCTCCAAGAATGAACTGCGATGAAATGGCTAGAGATAGACTGTCAGTTTGCGAACAGGAACTGCTATAGGCTTTTGCGCATCTCGTGAGCATTAGCTAAAATTTTTTGTGTTTATGGGTCATTTGCTACAAAAAATGCACAGCAAATAAAACCCATAAAACAGGACTTCATCTTTTCAGAATGTTTATAATTTATTATATCATGATACGAATATAGAAGGACTTTTAGTGCCTGCATCCGTTTATCTACATTACTGATTACTGATTACTGAAACTGCACTAAATTTGATCAGTTGATTCTCGACAAGATAATAATAAATTGTTGCCACCAGATGTCATATTTGAAGACAAAAATGCAACAAATTCGATCTCAGCTCGGACTCTGCTCTAGGCTCCAGATCCTGCTGGGGAGCTCAGACCTCCTAGCTGGATTTGAAGGTTTCCACTTGTAAGAAAAAGAAAGCGAGAAAACGAAAAAGAGAACAGCAGAAAAAGCAGGAGAAAAAAGACAGGATCTGGGTTTCGGGAGGGGAAAAAAGAAGGGATAAGGGAAGGAAAGGAAAAAAGAGGGGTAGAGTGGAGTTTACTGGGCGCCATAGGAATACATTGCGCCTATTGTTTCACATATATACCGTATAACTACCAATAGGGTTAGGATTAGGGTTAGGGTTTAGGGTTAGGGTTAGGTGTAGGGTCAGGGTTAGGTGTAGGGTTAGGGTTAGGGTTTAGAGTTACGGTTAGGTGTATTCCTATGGCGCCCAGTAAACTCCACTCGTCCCAAAAAGAGGAAAGGGGAAGAAAAAAATGGGAAAAGAGAAGGAAAGGTCAACTTCCCATCGAGCAAAAATTTCGGCTACGGCCTTTCAGAGTCAGTCACCGTCACTTACGGTCCCTGCAGTGGCTATAGGCCCACTTTGTGACACATGCTTGGCTTTAATTATAGACAAATAGAAAATCAACATACTTTCCCAATACTTCGTGCACATCGTAAAAGTCTAAAAATATGTCTTGGCGAGCAACAGACGTTGCCTGCGTTCGATCAGTTGTTGGGCCTGTATAAGCTGTTGCTATTTTATGAGCCATATAAAATACATTAATTTTTACATTTTCTATACATAAACATCATCGTTACGTCATTTAATTTACGTCATGCATTCGTATAATTTAAAGAAGTAAATATTTTGTGCATGGCATAGAGGTCCCGTAAATTGGCCGCAAAATCTGTAAAAATCCGGTTTTTTACATTTCAGTTTATCGTTTTTATGCTCAAAAATCGAACACACAATGTAAGAACATCTTACAGCTACAGAACGAAGTCGCCGCGCAAAACCAAACACGCCTATCATTGCTACGATTACTTCTCCGTTGGCGTGCCATAGATGTGTCGAGTGCCGTTCTGTGAGAGATGGAGTCTGAAAGACACAGTGCCGTTTAGCCGATAGAATTGTGTCACTATGGGGTGTGTGAGTAGCGGAACGTAGTGAATCGTTGTAACTCGGTGAAGCGAGTATGTGTTGCGCGATTTCTGACAAGGGTTTGATGTTTGACGATACAAACAAAACGTAGCGAAATTGGATGCCAGGATTGGCAGTTAAAGCCGGACGGCAGACAGAATGCGACGCGGCAGAGACAGAGACGATCTGGCCTCAACGGATGAGGTCAAAGTTTATAAGTATGAAGATGACGACGATCACAACAGAGCTTCAGAGAACTTGTCCGAAGACAAGCTCGGCCTTGTCAACGAGACTGAAGAGGTGTGTTGGTCTTGTTTGTTGCTGCTATCCAATGTGAAGGATTCTCTAGTCAGTCGAGTTCATAGCCGACCTCACTAAACAACGTTTCATTGTGTGTTGCTATTGTTGTTTAATTCTGGTTTTGTCAACTTAGTCTGTCTATCCCTCCGTAGGTACGAGTGCAGTATAAAGTTTCCACGTGAAATGGCACTACGCGTGTAGTACGTCATGAGTACATCTAAGAAAAAAATACTACGCACGTCAATTGATTTCGCGTATGTTTCAAAACTGACCTCTTTTGTCCTGTCATAAACCGCTGAACTTACCATTTAAATACATAACATTTGAAATTTAAAAAAATCAAAAATAAAATAACAAAAATAAAGGAAAATATAATTCAGAATAAAATTTTAAAATAAAACAAAATGCAGACAACATTCAAAATAAAAATAAAATTCAAAAATAAAATAAAATAACAAAAAATTAAGTCAAATTTTATTTTTTAAATTTTCATTTATTTCGAATTTAGATGACATTTAATGTCAAACTAAATTTGATTTTAAAGGGAAACTATCATGAAAAATCATAATTTAGGTAAACCCAGAAACTAAAACAATAGGATGTCTTTTTTCATGTGTAGCAAATCTCGCACACATAATGTGCATAAAAATGATGTAAATTGCTTTTATTTGTGAGCGAAATTACTGGATCTGAAGTGAACAAAAGAGTCGACACAGTTTGGCATCAATGATGCGCGCGCATTGCATGCGAGTCCGCGTGTGGACCGGAATCCGCAGAATAATTCTGATCCATGAATGAAATGCGGAATCTCTCTTAGACGAAAAATTACTGGTTTTCATAGGTAACTATTTATTACTCAGCATTCTGACAGCTATGGGCAATTTTTATTTTGTTTTAGCCATTAAATATGTGATTTTTTGACTTATGAATCATTTTTATCAAGTTTTATTTCAACATTTTATGCAGCTTTTGGCAGCTGGGCCTATAGAGACTATTGGTTTGAGATAAACTGTCAATTCACATGGTACTAAACACTGTGGTTGCAAACAGACTGTGCATATAAGTTTGTATACTGCTGCAAATGCGGGTCTCAAATCAGAATCTGCGGACGGGCGCGGACTCGAAAGTCGAAAATCTGCACATCTTTGCTGCTGAGCTATAGTGGGAGGCCGGTGAGCGTAATCGACTGTTTACGTGCAAGATTTCAGTGACGAAATTGTGACGGTATGTTTGACAAGCCATAACAATTCAATCGTAGACAATTACGAATTGATTCATCTACAAGATGGCCGACTGTCTTGGCATAAAACGGACGTACAATGTTGGAATCAGCCGATTTATTGGCGCTTGTTCGGCTCGCATTATCCAACTCTGTAGACGGCCTGCAGCTTTTAATGTTTTGGCAGACGGTGCAAGGTGATTCCCAGATTGCCCTGGTGATTGGAAAATCCTGTTCCAAAGCACCCCGACATAGTATTCGATCAAAATCTCGTCCAAATTGATCAAAATCCTATTCGCCCCATGTTAATTTTCGGCTGCTCTTTGTACCAGTGACATCATCGGTACCAAGCGACTGCGCAAGTGTGTCATACAGTATGTTTTGTGTCGAATTGTAAAAATGGTTAAAGTTCACTTTTTTGTGACAATCAGTCAAAATTTGTTCAAGATTGGCTCGCCATAAATTTTGTCTTGTTTATATGTTCACGTATGTCATTTATTCCAAAAAGTGAAATTTTCATGATAGTTTCCCTTTAAGTAAAACTTTATTTAAATTTTGTTGTTTAAAATTTTGATTTGTTACTTTATTTTAACTTTATTTTATGTTATTTTATTTTTAAATTTTATTTTTATTTTGAATTTAATTTATTTTATTTTGAATTTTATTTTATTTTTATTTAATTTTAATTTTGTTTCAGACTTTACTTATTTTGAATCTCATTTATTTTTGAATTGTTTAAATTGTTAATTTTGCTTTATTTTAACTTTGACCCCATTTTATGTTGCTT
>Ga0209367_1007233_pt1 | contig 15317 bp, 6 predicted proteins | sample WorMetLIZISLAND2_FD_187412 | JGI IMG/M metagenome (GOLD analysis project Ga0209367, IMG submission 187412) | Marine gutless worms symbiont microbial communities from Max Planck institute for Marine Microbiology, Germany - Olavius geniculatus... ... | reverse complement strand
CTATAATGGGGGTCTGGGGGCGGAGCCCCCAGCGGGGTCCAGGGGCAGAGCCCCTGGTCGGGGGTCAGGGGGGCGAAGCCCCGCTCAAGCTGAAACACTTTTTGCTTTCGAACGTTCAATGGAAGCCGCAAATTCGCTAATTTATTTCTGAAATTTGCTGGAAAACGACAAAAAACGCACCTTTTCATATAAAGTCGCCTGTAAAAAATTTTCATGGTCGGGCCAAAGGGGGGGGGCATCGCACCATGCCCCCTAAATACGCCACTGTGAGTTGCGTATTGTGCGAAGTCAGTAATGCGGTTCGCGCAAGTGCAATGCAGCCGTAATACAATATCCTTTTTCTTAACTGTTGCAATGCAGTTGTGCTAACCGCTTAAGTGGGTGGAAGTTAACATTTAACAGTATACAGTGTGTCTCAAAAAACAACGTCCCTTTTTATTTTCGTGAAAACCTAGATTTTACAAAGCACAGTAACATATGATGGGCTGTTAATGCATTTGTTTCAAAATCTCTGCATGTTTCTGTCAAAAAATAGGCAAAATTGAATGACATCTGACTAAGTTGTTACGAAAATAAAAAGGGTGACTTTTTCTGAGACACAGTATACAGCCGATTAGCCGAAACTTTGTGCAACTCCTTGCGATTATTAACTCCAACGTAAAATGACTCTTTGAAAGAATGAAATGAGTATAATTCAGTTTATTATAAATCCATAACATACCTACAACCTGAAAAATATGCATAACGCGTTGGTATTAAGTCTTATATGGCATAAATATTATAATAAAAGTGACATACAAATGATTCGGCAATCACGCGCATGCGACGGCTGAAAACTGTTATCAACTGGCGCGGCTGTAAGTAGTTTCACCTGAATAGTATGTACAAGTTGCATTGCAGAGACAGTCAACAAACAGTCAATCATATCTGAGTGGGCGAAAAAAAAATGGCAACCCTTTCAAATACCTCAATGTAATGCCACACAAGCTGCAAAAACACCACATATTAATACTTTTAGAACAACTCTGACATTTGCTAATTATAATTCAGAGTCTGAACATCATCACTAATTTGAAAACCTTTTCATAATTCTTTCAGAACCCCACTGTTTCTTTACATGGAGACATCTAACAACAAAGAAAACTCGAATGGAAAACGGGTGTCTCTTTCTTGGCCCACCTTGTATATCAGCAGACAGACAGGTACACGAAATGCAGATTTGCTGTCGGAGTACAGCATGCGACTGTTTGTACTAAGAATATAGGCGTCATCGTGGGGACAGCTCAGATGTACTGAGAACTGTCTTCAGAACAGTGAAACCACCACACGGTGGACAGCATGCGGTCTCACTCACGATAACAAATGTACACGTATTATTAGTTTCATTGCGGTATACGCTATTACGCTATGCATATTCATCAACGCATGCTAACTCTGTCATTGCGCTAAACAAAATACGTCGTATTAAATGCAATATTCAGTCACCGCAATGCTTACAATTATTACAAAATGCGCTTTAGGAAAATAACAAAAACTGACATCAAAAAAGTCAGCGCAGAGGTCGGACAAAGTCCTGCATGGTCCAATAACGTCATCACAACTGGCACACCTGAATCAATGCCGAGATAAGCATCAACAAGGCAATCATCACATCACACGGTGATCTATACTAACACTGTACTACTACAGGTAAACACGGGTAATACAGGTACATGTACACAGGTGTACGGCGGCCCCTTTCCAACTCGAAATACAATAACACACAAATAAATGTAAGAACTGAGCATAAAATCAAAGGTGGAACACTGAAGCGTATACAAACTGTATAACACTGTACTATTATTATGTGGTTCATAAAAAGTAAGCCTCTAACTTTGTATGACATTCATAACATTAGGCTATCATATTAAAATATTAACCCATTTTCAAATTTCGTTAACTGGCCAAATCAGTGAGGAACTTGAAAGGGATCTTCAACGATCAGGTGCGAGTGTTCGGGCAGAACATGTAGATGAAAAAATTTCAAACAAAGACAGGCTTACTTCTTATCGGGCCACTCTGTACAGTCGACCAGTCCAGCAGGACAGGACGTCGTAAAGGCTTGCAAATTCGCAACACATTGCAGCTATTATACAACTGTGGCGGGCTTATTTTAAGACATAGCAACATTACACTTAGTCGAATCAAATATCATCAGTCAGCCATAAAACTCGACCGTTACGAGCTTACATCACATACGGGTGTTTTCATACGTTCGGCCGTTATGATTTAGGCAACGACAGCCTATAAGAATGTCGCGAGACCCGTAGCATGATACGGTCGCAGAAATCCGTCATTTTCATGCAGTTATTGTGAGTTGCAGCTCAGATGAATTGGCTGGTGGAGAGCGGTCAATTCTGCTGCTCAGCTCGTAATAGCCTATTGCTATTTGCACGATACGCGCCATTGCAGCGCACTCTGTCTGATTATTCTGAAACCGCTCGCCACATAACCACGACCATTAAAGCGCTGCAGCGACATATACGAGCAGTAGTGTGGTACACGAGTTGTGTGTCGTTAGCTGGAGACCTAGGTCATTGTGGGCTGAATGGAAAGGGAATAAGAAATTCAATGCAAAACTGGCCATATCCCAGAAACGGTGAGAGATACTGCCAAGGTTACCATTAATCACTAATAGGAAGTGGCATACGCCCTGTCAGACGAGATAGAAATCATTGACCTTGGATGACCTTGAAGGCCGTTGCGCGCTACTGCGGCTAAACGGTGCGAGATTAGGCCTAGGTTACTATTAATTCATGCAGCGCTGACCGCAACGGGCATATATATCTATATAGGAGCTTGCGCAAGTACAAGAAATCCGGCGCATGATATGCCACGATGCTACAAAATAACTCAGCAGCATAACTAATATAACAGGTACTAAGTGGAGTTTCTTCTATATCCACATCTGAGAAGCATCGATATGCACGCGTGTGAACTCAAACCACATGATCATTAAACAAGTAATCAATGAAATTAGGTCGCCAAACGCACACCACTTTGCAGCATGCGACAGTGCGCTGTACAGAAACAGACGGGGACAGTTCTCTATAGTCCGAATGGGGACCAGTCCGAACAGGTTAGTCGGCCTATCACAGGGTTAGGAATAGGTAACTATAATAAGTATAAATTAATCTTTAGCTTTGGCAGACCTTGGCTATGGCTGACCGAGTTACAGCCAATTTCGGACCTGTGCCCCTTCGGACTCGTACCAGTCACCAAAACAGACACAGAACCTAGTCGTCTACTCTATAGACTTTATGCAGCAAGAACAAAACACAACGAAATAAATGCGCAACGTCAACAACAACAGAATGAATAATAACGGGTAGTATTAGTGCAGTCAGTCAATCTCGTAGCTGTAAACAATAAAGAATCTTGTGCACATGACGTGTCAGTTTATGCCTGATCTCTATCTATACAGCAGATGATAAGACGGCCGGCTGTATAAGATGAAAGCTTTTATAGACACCGGCATCATTAGCTTCAGCAGCTGTGCATGGAAGCACATAGCAGGCGTAAGACCATGAATGACTCACGAATATACAGTACACCATCCAGCCTGCAGTGACTGACCTGACTGAATTACTTGCAGAGCTATAGATGAGTAACGAAACGACATCGTGATGTAGACTGAATAATCAGTCGCCGCAACAATAAACTACATGCATTAATCACCTGAAAATGAAATGGCTGCTCTCGTCTGAGACAGTCGCACGGCGTATATCAAAAACGACTTAAATCACATCACGCCGTTTACTGCCCTAAAAATTGATTCAATCACATTTATTATGTACACATAAATAACTAATTATTGAGCAGTATAGCCATAAAAAGGCCTAGATATAAGAGAAACACGAGAAATTAAAAAAACAGCATTAATGATATTTATGTGAACGATAATGCTATAACATTATGACAATCAGCTATCAGTTATGAATTGGAGTGTTAACACCGACATAGACAAAAGTCCACCTGTAGACCCGAAACCGAGGTTACAATGCAAACAGTGTCGTATTTTACTTGTATATAACCACGACGTAATGCATGCTATAACTATCAGTGTTACAATTCATGTATCAAAAAATCAATAACAAGTTCACAACACATCGATGGAAAAAAAGGGAAAAAACTGAGCATTATTGTATTTGGCAGCAGTAACAGCAGCAGCAGCAGCATCAAATTAATAAAATTTTGCACTAGTCAAAACCGCTTCAATCTACACTGGAACTAAAAAGAGATCACAGTGTTTATAAGAACATTACTCTAATCTCACTTAAGACAAAACAGAAAAGTGCGTGAGCCGACGGAGTATAAAATTATTACGAAATTTTACGTCGATGACACAAACAGTGAAGCGTCTCTCCTTAACCATCATTCTACCGAAACCATTCTAGCAAAAGTCAACTATTAAAACGTTGGCACAGTGCTGACATTGTGCAGCCGTCCGTCTAGAACTGCACAACCATAACCATAACGTGAGCTTTTTACTTTTTGAGCTGTAAATTGGCACATAGCTACAGCTACTCCCGACTTAGAGAGCGGTCACTTTCGGTTTGCTATACGTTTTTTTGCTATCGAGTTACGAAGCAATGCGAGACAGGCGGACGGACGACAGACAGATCGACGGGCAAGACCCGTAATACGGCCTATTAGGACGGCCGCATAATAACAATTCTGCACGCAGACTATTGGAGATAAGTGAGCATTCTTCAACACGAATTATAAAACGGCGTATTTATGGCAAACGTATCGGCACAACAGCGTTAAACTCTATTTACACGTGCCATGTTTCACATAGTTCTTTCCTCGAACAGCAATAAGTCCTGTCGGAACATAAATATAATAACAGCACGATACAAACAAACGCAAACAAAATGTACATTAGTTACCACTCACTGTAGCGTGTAGTGGGGAATAATCGATCCTGCTGTGGTCCAAGTATCACAAAATGTTCAACAGTGCAGTAGCTAAAATATCACAAGAAAAAGGGTGCGATGTCGCGAAGGCCTAAACGATGACAAGAGGAGAGCCGAGGCTGATCTCGAACCAGTTGTCTCCAAGCAGCATCTCGCAGACCTCGGGTGGACAGTAGTCGCCAGCGGTATCGTCCAGCGTCGAAGAGGCAGCACCCGGCTGCTGCGACGGGACGTTGAACGTAACACCTGCCGCCGGGCCTGACGACAACGACGACGATGATGATGATGACGGCTGTATCTGATGTGGTTGACTGGTAGTCGTCGTCGTCGTTATGGGCAAGTCCGTCCAGTTGCTAAGCTCGACGTCGATCAACTTGGCCCAGTCGACGCCGTTCAGCTGATGCTGCCAGTGGGTCGGAATCAGGTCGCCGTCAGACAGTTGGTCCAGTTCCGCCAGTGACGCTACTTCAACCTCGTCATCAGCAGACTGTTCCAGCGGCTCCTGCTTCACGGCAGGCAAAAGCCTCGAGTTGTCGACGGCGCTTGGTGAGTCGTCAGACCGCACTGCGGACTGACGCAGCTTGTCGGCCGCAGCGCGCTTGTTAGCTCGGAGTTGGTCCTTGAACGTGCTGTCGATTGTCAACTTTAGCTTCAGTCGACTGGCGCTGTCTGAGGTCTCCGCGTCGAACACGTTGCAGTTAGTGCGAGACATTTTCACGATCGTTTTCGACGCGTCGTTGAGGCGTGCGGTCACCAACGGTGACGCTGCTGTCAGCCGTGGTGGAGTTCTCTTCGTCGACGTCGACGACGGCGTTCTTCTGCGATGTTCGTCTAGTTGCTTGGCTCGCAGCGTCGACGCTTTCTGCGGAGGTTTCGGTTTCTTGCGCGGTCGGTACTTGTAGTCTGGGTACTCCTGGACGTGCATGTTGCGCAAACGTTCAGCCTCCTCAATGTACGGCTGGCGGTCCGCGTCCGCCAGTCGCTTCCAGCGTACACCCAGCTGTTTACTGATCTCGGCGTTGTGCAGGTCCGGCTGGACTTCACTGATCTTGCGCCGCTCGATCTGCGAGAACACCATGAACGCGTTCATCGGACGTTTCACGTGCTTTGTCGACTTCTTGCACTGGGTCGCGTCCGAGTACGGCGTCTGAGAGGCTGGACTCACAAGCAGGGACCCGAACTCGCCGACGACCGACATCGAGCGACCGGCGAACGACAGCGGCGCTCCGTAGCCGCTATCGGGTGACATCGGAAAGTCATCGGAGGACGAGGAATCGCAGCTAGTGGAACTGGCGCGAGACCAGGAGCGCGACGATGTGGACGAAGTACCGGGTGAGATCGGCATCAGTGGCGGCAACATGACGGAACCGATACTGTCACTGTATCACAAACGGAGCGAGACGAGAGTTCAAAACCACGCGCTATACACGACAACTAGCCACTAGCCACTATAGACTAAGCAGTGAGTGAGTACTAAATGACGCGTGGGCACAACTGACTGCTGTACTAAGTAGCGCTGAATGTCTCCCTCTAGTGAGAACCACGCTGTAGTGAGAAGCCGGCTCCGCCCGCGCGACCAGCCGGCCAATCAGCAGCAGTCACTCGACTGAACTGGGGCACTGAGTCCGTCAGTCGCCGGCCTCAGTAGTGAGTTTAGTCCACTCTCCGTATTGTCTCTCTCTCTCTCTGTCGCACTGTCGGAGTCGCTACTATAGCTTCTTTCAGCCAATGTTCCACGTCACAGTCCGAACTCGTTAAGCAATAGGCCTAAGCAGTGAAATTGAGCCACACATTGAAAGCATTGGCGTAGCCAGAAATTTCAATTGAGAGCTTGATCTTCCTTCCCTCTCCTCCCTTTCCCCCTTTCGCCCTCCCCCTTTTCACTTTGTTTACCCCTTTCTCCCTTTCCCCTGTTTTCCCGTCTTCCTCTCCCCCTACTTTCTTTAGAAGTAGGACCCCTTAAAATCCAGCTAGGGGGTCCTGTTAGCTCCCTCCAGCGGAGTCTGGAGCGAAGCCCCAGCCGATATCAAATTTGGTGCATTTTAGCTTTAAAGATGAGATCTGGTGGAAACAATTTTAATTATTTTCCCAAGAATTAACTGACCACATTCGCAAATTTAATGCAGTTTAAACGAATGCTTATGTTTTGTTTGGAGGATTAGGGAGGCCTCGCCAGCTTATTTGCCTTATTGTCTATGCCACTGATTGAAAGCTAATAATGACACTGTATTATAATCGCTATAGTGACGCAGAGATTTAGGCGAGATCAGCGAAGAAGGAATGAAGTGAGTATATAGTTCTGCAGATGTACTCTGCAATAGGATAGGGCTTTATGATCAGTAACGACCATGACCCTGTGTAATCTGGCATGAATTCGTCAGCACTCAGCAGTATTTATCAGTTAACTTAAGTTATTTATGCGTCATTAAGCGATGATTCAAGTATTCCTAAAAAATTAAGCGTTCGCCATTCGTTTGTGGAACGGACTCGATGTCTGTGCCGTATTTTCTGATTTCAGTTCTGCAAATTGCAATAAGGTCAAATTAGTTGTAATTAAATCAGAACAAATTTTTCGACAGGAATTTTTATTAGTTAAAATCTGGTCAGCTATATAAATATAGGCTATTGCAATGGTAACTGGTAGGCTAAGTGTCAACGACTCGACTTAGGCACATAGCTGGCTTCCTCGGTTTCTATATGCATAATTTCGAATTGAGTACTTAGGCCACTACGCGTCTTATTCATTGCGGTATAGACCCAGAGGTCAACGTCACCGTTTCTAAGTCGGCAAGCACGTAACAAGCGCGCATTCTGTCTGCATTTGACAGTGCGATCTGAGCTGAGCTGTCAAGACTCCGAGCGGCCTGTTGTCTATAGTTGTCGGTTCCACGTTCACTTTTTACGATGTCGGACTGTGCGTTGAATTATGCAACGAGGGGCGTGTCGCGCTGATAGCAGTGACCGAGCCACGCGGTAGTGTGGGGTGCTGGTCTGCTGGTCTCCTGGGACGGCAAGCGGTTGTCTGGTTGTGCCGGAGTATAGCAGGCGGTGCAGTCTTGATCGCGTCTCCGGAGTGTGTGCATTCATGCGTCACTCACTGTAGTCAGCGACTGACCGGTCTGTCTGTCAGTCCCCCGCGAATATAATCATTTCCTGTTACCACACGCGACGACCGACCGACCGACCGACCGACTGTCCCTGCAACGCATGCATCAAATCAGACGCCGCGCTGAGTGACGCGACGCGGCGAATTATCATCAAACATGGAATTGCCGAAGCAGCAGCAGCAGCAACAACAGCAACAGCAGCTACCGGTACGTCATCAATCAATCAAACTGCCGCCCCGTTATTAAATTACTCGCCTTCTAGGAGGACAATAGGCGCGCCTGGAAGGTCGTGACCCGCGAAGACAGCGTCAAATTGGCGTCGTTCGACAGAGGACGTGACTCATCCGACAATGCAATCACCCACCAACCACTCAGTCTCAGACTGTTTCTCCGCTGCTGGAAGTCCTATACTGGTCCCTGGACGTCATCGTTCTTATGTGCTTCACTTCACTCTGCGCACATACGTTTAACCTGACATCTTCACGCTTCAATTGCAATTCACGTCACAGTCATTTATGACTTATTCGTGGTCACGCACGGCACAACAGTCGACTTTGACGAATGCGGTTTCTGTTCTAGATAGACCCTGGTATCGTGCGACCGTGCCTGCACGTGACGCAGCATAGAGCGTGTCAAGCCAATGCACGCGCGTTCCAGGCGAGTGTTAATACGAACGATCATCAAACAATGCTGTAGCATGATGTTACGTTATAGGGTGTTTACACGATCCAGCAAACGTCTGGATCGTGCTGGATCGTGCAAACATTTTATATTAGCGTCTAGCGGTCGGTTGCAGCGATCGAGTTGTGTTTGTGTCTGCTTGCAAATTAAGTTGATGCGTGGTGCATTCTGGGAAAGGTCATGAGGTGGATCAAGCCGCGTTGCTGGTGGCTGAAATAATCCAGAATAGGCCCCGCAGGTCAGATCTCCAGATGACTCGGACTCGGCACGCTGATAAAGGGCACCGACGGCTGTCTCCTTCGTCACCTCCACTTCTGGCTTTAGCCCGCCGTCCTGGAAGGACACGGCAGTGAGACATCAGAAAGCTAATAATTGATACTGCAGATCTGTGAAGCACTCTGGAGAGATGAGATGCTAGTCATAATATCATAATGACGTCATCGAGTTGTCGAGGAAACGTTCGTATCACATAGATCACATAGATCGTGTTGCGTATTCAGCATTTATCATGCCGACTTGAAAAGGAGAAAATGAAGAGATCAGTAGCAAACAATAGTTTGTTTGCCGCGGAAAACGGCAACATATCCGAAAGAAGTCGACAGCTGGTCTTTTCAAAGGTTCAGTAAAACATGCACGACATAGTCGCCGCGTTATTTTATAAAAACGTTTATAGTTTGTTTTGATTTAATACAGTAGGCTTATCACTATGTGAACATTGCCATAAAACAGAAAAAATATTGTAGGCATACTATTAACGTTTCGTCAAATTTGTTTATAGGCTAATTGCAATAAAGTGATGACTAGTTGACTTCTTAAGTCGTGCACGACATAACGGAGCTATACAGCATATTGTTATTAACTTATTACATTGTATTAAACGATAAGGCCAAGGCTAAGAGATTGGTTGCAGCCTCCCATACAGATGATCGATTCTAACACTCGCTTATTGAGCGTTTGTTGCATCTTGATCGACTTTGCAGTCTCCGTGCAGTCGCCGACTAATATCACAAGTTCAGTGCCAACATGCGTGCGACCGTCCGTTTTGACGTCTGTTGACCTTGAACATGAAGTGAGAACTTTAAAAATGACAGACTGCGGTTACTACTACCATTATAAACGTTTACACCAAATTCGGTTTTCTACACCAGATTGTTCGATCTCGAGTTAAAAGCCCGCATAGACGGACGGACGGGCAAGACCAGAAATGCGGCCTATTAAGACGGCCGCATAATGATAATGACAACAATTAATAATGTGGAGCAGGTGATTGAGATGACCTGTGCGGCGAAGCGCGCCGTTGACCAGTCCTCGGAGGCTGATCGTCGATGTTTGGAATTGGCGGAGCTCACGCGGAGCGCGCAGGAACAAGCGGCATCAGTGCGTGACCTGGCAACAAGCCTGACTCAGAGCGCAGCGTCTGTAGCCCGAGTGGCGCTCGACGTCTGCCGTTATCACAGCTACGTGGAGGGCTACGAGGCGACCCTAGCGGCCACCGGTCAGCGGGCGCTGCCGATCGACCTGGACACGTTCTTGTCTCTGGTGGAAAGTCCGCAGCTGCAGACTGCAGTGACAGCTGGGTCGACCATTGGCGGTGAGCGCGGCGCCACAACCACAGGCAGCTTCCTGCTCGGCACGTGCAACGAGCTCGATGAGATGATGCTGAACAGCTACGACAGCTATGATCGGCAACGGGTAGAAGACGTGATGCCGGCACGTCATGATGACATCACTGACCAGGGTACTGATGATGTGATGGCACAACTGACAGCGACTGCGAGAGAATCTCATCGTCCTGCGGTCGCATGCTGCAGTGAATGTCAAGCGTCATCGTTCTTTCACTCAGTCAGCGTTCCTGCAATGTACGTCCAGCCTGTCTCTGTGCTCTATAGCTATACTCTTAAGCTTAGGTCTGCTGTAAATTGCATTCTTCGGTTAAAATCGCAAACAACTGTAGTTTTGTTAATCTTTATTCACTGCAATGATAGAGAAACGAAGCAAAAAAGCAATTAAAAACACGAATAGCACGAACGTCACTCTGAATATAATTAACTTGGTGCAGAGCAAACACTAAAGTGCAATGATTGCATCAAGCACCATAGGCCATATATATAGTCTATTTTGTTGTTTTGCTTTAGTTTGTCGTGACATGCGGTTAATACTTGTGGTCTTTGCGGTTTGTGCTTGAGCCACCTTAAAAATCCTTTAATGTAATGTGATGCATCTGTTTCTCATTGCCACGTTTTTGTTCAATATAGCATCAGTGGTGGGTGTTCACTTTGTTAATGACGTCTCACCTGAGCCCTGGTGCCCGAACCCCACATAATACGAGTTGCTGTAAATTTGTTTGTGCAACGTGCGGTGTGGATCCACAAATCCAGCAAATCCACAGAATCTTGACTTTTCTCATAGTTCACCACAAATCGAAGTAGTGGAGCCTGGGCAAACAGAAATGATGAAACCGAAACTTTACTGCAGTTGTTGTCAAGGTTCTCAATAGCAGGTGTTTGGGCGTAAATACGCCCAAAAATTTTAGCCCGTGCGTCCAAATCAAACTGCCTCTTATTATGCCTATTTGTCTGTAAAAAAACTGCGAATTGACATCAGAATCTGTTTCCGAATGTTTCCTTAGTCCAGTAACTTTCGGTGGACTGTCGTGTTAGGCCTACTGCATAGGCCTAACTTTATTTCTTGACGACGTGTTGTTTTGCATTATGTTAATTTTTTGCTTGAGTTTTCTTGTATGGCCTAATGCATGACTTCCAGATTTTGTACACTGACGTCCAAATTTTTAGCTTGGATGTCATGACGTCCTAAAAAATCAGGTCAGTTGAGAACCCTAATTGTTGTGCTGCAGCCGTCTACCGTGCTCAGCGGCGAGCACCGAACCTTCGTCAGCAGCGACTAGCGTCACGTACCTCAAGACAACGGCCAGCTCGTCTCAACCGGCACCCAGCAACACTGAACGGCTTGTTGCAGCGTCCTGCGCTGTCGACACTGATCGCTACTCGCCCCAACACGCCAGAAAACAGTTCCGCACAGCATCGGGCAAGGCGCTTCAGCTCCAGGTCAGTGTTTAGATATTGTCAAATGTCACTGGCGAAACTTTACTCCCAATTTTTTGTTTAGTGTGCCAACGCAAAATTTTGAAAATTGGTTATGACATAAATGCGGGGCTTACTTTTTGGCGAACAGCGATCTCGCATCTTGTTTCTATGGACAGTGGACTGTCATAATCTGACGGAAATGCAGGGTACATGAAAGACGCAATACTAGAAGAAGGAAGACTCAAGAAGATACGGATGATGTACAAGAAATTCAGCAAAAGCCAGGAGATGCGCACAAGACCGCAAACAGAAGTGGAGAGTATGGCATACATGTAGGCCTATACAGGTTTGCATATTAGACTTAGAGCTGCTGTTGCGTGTACCCGCATCGCCCAAGCAGTGATGGTGATGATGATGGGTATTATGAAGTCCACTTCCCGTGATTTTTTTGCGTCATCTCTCCACTTCTGCTGAATGTCTGGATGTCAGTTGATCGTTGTTCTGGGGCCGCGAGTGTTTGTCGGTTGTGCAGACGGCGAGGACTGCATGTCGCAGTAGCAGCTACATCATCGAGCAGATGTCGTCAGACAGCGAGGTCGAAGACATCTTACTGCGCACGCCGACGCTACAGAAGCTGCGTACGCTGGACAGACTGAGCACTGATGCGCTGGACCCGGACATTCTCATGCAGGCGGCCGCCGCGGCGACGAGCGTCAACAGCGGCGAGGTGAGACAGTCGAGACCGAGAGATCGACAACAGAGGAGATCGTTCTCACCGCTGCTTGACTCCACTGAACGACATCACTACTCGGTCTGTCGAGTGTCGACACAATCATTGTACACTTATCGGCTTATGTTAATGCTGGCAACGATTAATTTTTACCAATGGGGAGGTCTGTCTGTCTGTCCGTCAGTCCGTCTCTTCGTCTAGCGTAACGTTGATGTACTCCTATCATATAGATTGGGCTATCCTAAAATTTTATTACACGATTAATGAGTCCAATGTCACAGCGATCTCGCGCAAGGGAAAATTTTCAAATTTGGTGCTTGAACAGAGGTTGGGTAGAGAAAATTGGTGATTTTCGACCGATAAGTCGCCGTATCTCAGAAACGGCGAGAGATATAGGGCCAAAGTTGCTAATGATCACTTATACACTGCAAGTAGTTACATAAAGCCCTTTCGGATGACACGAAAATCATCGATCTTGGATGACCTTGAAGGGTCATTCACCTATGCGCTTTGCTCTGCCAATCACACGTCTTTCGGAGCTCGCCACGAAAATTTGAAAGATAGACGCATACTATCAGCAGCAAAAATGTACTTTACAAAATTATCGATCGTCGACTAATTATACATGTATGTATCCCGTGGCATGTAACATTGTGTGATCCTATATGGCAGGCGACACTATAGTTCCCACAAAGAACTATACACAGCTTTAAGTTTTTAACCTTTACCGTTTGGCGGGCGTGTGTGCTGACGCGTTGCAGGTGACGCGCGTGGATGACAGTGGTCGCAACAGTCCGAAGCACATCTTCATCCCAGTGACGTCAGAGTCACTGAGTTGTACTCGTTCTCAGTCGTCAGTCGGCAGCATCCAGGCCGACACGACGTCTGCTGCCGCGTCTCCACCTTGCTACCAGCAACAACCTGCTGACGACAGCTGCATCTAGAACACAGCGGCCGGTGTCACAGTAAAATGTTTCCCCCGTGAAAAAATCCGCCCAGGGAGAGATAATCACGGAATTGATGTCTCCCCCTTATTAAACTATCGCAGGCCCGATAATAGTCTCCAAATTATAGGATCGCCTTTCAGAAAAGTCTTTCCCGGCCGACAGTTTACCGGTAAAAATCTGCCCCGCCCGGCGGCCGCCCGCGGGCGGAGCGGATTCTTACCAGTTAATTGTCGGCCGGGAGGAGACTTTTCTGGGTAGGCGATTCTGTAATGGGGCACCTGTCCGGCACATTCGTCCAGATTCGCTGACATTTACACTGCGCTTTGATTTGGTTTTGTTGTTGTTTTACCAGCTATCAGTAGCGTCGTGGTTAGGAAGAAGGGTACGTTCCTCTCTGAATTTTTGGCTGTCGAAAAATTGTCAGAAAATATTGTTTTTTGTCGGAATTATCGTCGTCCAAAAATGCAAGATTAGTGACTAAAACTTTTATTTTGGGGAGACTAGAGGACGAAATCGAAATTAGGAACACCCATAATCTCGTGTGTTGGAAATTTGTAATGCCTGTCAAAAAATTGCCTTGCCCGCTTTTTAACCCACAACGCCGCTGATGGCTAGGTCTATTGCACACAGTGCAACAAACCCGCAACTTTTTGACCACGATCTTGCGAGACTTGGCAAATGTTCTTTGACATTTCGGATAATTTTCTGTACGTGCATGATATTGATATGGTAATGGTTTGAATGGTTTTACCAATGCGCCGAACAATACACGCCTAAAATGTTTAGGTTACGATTTTTCATTTGTTTTCAGTTAGGCCTACTGCATGAAAAGTTTGGCCTACACGCTTTCATGAATTACGTCACATAGGCTAAATTAGTCATTACGCGCGAAAGCAGCTACTGCTTTCAGCGCGTCTTAGCCATCGCAATTCTGTCCGGACATTGTCGCGTCCAGCACACTGTCACAGTTCCGCCGTCAACTGAAAACATTTCTGTTCAAATAATATCTTACCCTTCTGTGCTTTTGTCGTGACTAACGCTTTTATCTGTGGTCCTAGCAGTTTTTTTACTTAGGCCACGTTAAAAATCTGTAATGTAATGTAATGTTATGTCTGTCTGTCTGTCTGTCTGTCTGTCCGTCACGTACACGGGTGGATCAGTCAATAGCGGTGCAAGCTAGGATTACCAAATTGTCACCGTCAGCTGCAAGGAACTATCGGTATGCGATCCAGATAGAGAACTTGGTATTTTGTATATTAACTTAGCGTGAACGCCCCAATTTTCAGCCAATATACTGAACCGGAACTGCTGTAGGCTTTCGCGCGTCTCGTGAGCATTAGTTCACATTTCTTGTTTTAAAGTTAGAACGCCAAACGTACTTAAATTGCATGTTTATAATGATGGCCTTAACCTTGATTCATACCTCATCCAACTGGAATCACTGGACAACACTCCGACGTTAGGCCCTTATATCTGTGTCGTCGATCAAGAGCTGCCATCGCTGCTTCCTCCCAGGTGTACCCCATCTTTGTTGACAGTGATGATGATGCTGATGATGAAGGACGAATCAACTTTAGCGTGGCGTTAAGTCCTAAGACTACAAGGATACGTAACAATAAGCTTAAACAGTGATGTCACGTAATAGTAGTCATCGCAGTGAGACGTTCTTAGTCATGTCTGTAAGACCGGGCAAAAAGTTCGGTTTTCAGTCTGCTGCGGAAAATTTGCAGCGACGGCGATGACCGGACCGACTCCGGCAAACTGTTCCAGACCGATGCAGCAGTCGCTGGAAAGGTGCGGTCGCCAATGGTAGAACGCACCGTGCGTGGAGCGACCAGCGCTGATGTAGT
>Ga0209367_1007232_pt1 | contig 15317 bp, 12 predicted proteins | sample WorMetLIZISLAND2_FD_187412 | JGI IMG/M metagenome (GOLD analysis project Ga0209367, IMG submission 187412) | Marine gutless worms symbiont microbial communities from Max Planck institute for Marine Microbiology, Germany - Olavius geniculatus... ... | reverse complement strand
GCGGGTTGGAGGGGTTGAACCCCAACTGTTTTCTCAACCCCCCTAACACCCTGTCAAATTACGCTCTGGGGGGTCAGCTATATACTATATACATAGGATTTACATCACAATTTTGGTCAGACTCTGACCGTCGAAAAGTTCAACCCCCCAGCTAATTTTTCACAATTCAAACACTGCGCAGCACCCGCTTCATAATGATTCCACGTTTCAATGAGAAACATGGTCGAGTCCAGTCGTAATGTTCATGTCCTGGTCAACGTCTGTCTCTACCTGTAGGCATGTTTGAAAATGCACAATCGATTAGAAATTGGTGATTAACTGTCGCGTGATTAAATGTCGGGTGATTGTCACCAAACCGATTTGTCCAAACTCGAACTACCAACGAAATTCCGCTCAGCTATTGATCAATCGCTTATTAGTTTATCAGCAGCGCCGGGGGTTTAAAAAGTATAAACGGAGCCGAAACTTGAAATTCTATGACAGACAACTAGCTGCAAATTTTCGATAGAGAAGAATAGGAGTTCTCAAATTTCAAAGTTGCTAGTAAATCCTTCAATGTGCGCTTTTCATCCTGATATTTTGTATTTTAAACAAAAATTTTTGGAGGAAAAATTTTCCAACAGACTAGAATTTAGGGCGGGAGAAGGGGAAATTGGCCCCCTGTCAGTGGCATAACTACTGACCCCGCATACCCTGCAATGTAGGGGGGCGTGAGGTCTAGGGGACCCAAAATTATGGTGTGTATTTTCCTGCACAGCAAAAACACAAAATTGGACGTCACCAGATGCGGTTTATGGAGCGCCAAAATACTCTAAAATACGTTTGGGCTGGGGCTCCGCCATGGACCCCGCTGGGAGAGCTCCCCCAGACTTCCTAGCTGCATTGAGAAAGTCTACTTGTAAAAAAAGAAAGCGTAGAGAAAAAAACAGAACAGAACAAAAGGGGACAGGGGGGAAAGGTAAAGGTGGGAGGAGAGGGAGCGTGAAGGGAAAGAAAAGGAAGAAGAGGGGGCCAAAATTGGATGTTACCAGATGCGGTTTCTGGGGCGCCAAAATGCTCTAAAATACGTTTTCGGCCGGGAGGAAAAACGAAGGAGAGAGGACCCTGTATGATTTTGTTGCAGGGGTAGGGGCCGAAATTTGAAGTTACGCCACTGCCCCCTGTCCCTCTGCCACGACGCCAATGATCTTCTCGCACAATTTTTAAACTGCAAAAAAAGAATTAAATAGCTTGATACTGGAGTAAGACCGCTTTGTTTTAAGAGTATTTTAGTTTCATTATCACAGCACAAATTCAGGAAGTTGAGCACTTCAAAGTTGGTGCACTAAATATATACTGACAACATACAGGCACGCTAACGCATCACGTGACTAAAACCTACTTCAACCAAAAAGTAAATTTTCTAACCGACCTCTGACATGCCTGCAGCAACATGGCACAAATATAATAAGGCAATACATGGGGGAGTGTGGGAGTGGAAAGGGCTAGAAAATCAGTGTTGGTTAGCCGGAATGTCTCTAGCCAAACACGGTTCACGTTCACATACACGTAATATTCATCACAAAAGGGTTAAAGGGTTCGCGTAGCTCTTCGCAGAGAAGCCCATGTCAGAGACACAAAGAGTTAAGGGGATGTCAGACGAACGACAAAGTCGGCCGACTTTTGTGGGCGTGGTTTAGTTGCCCGACAAAATCGGCCAACAAAATCGGTGAACCATGACACACGGCCGATATTTTCGTCTGCTACTTCCTACGATATCCGATAGCACAACAGCCGAATGCAGATCGCAAAATAATACTTGCATCACTTTTTTCTGCATCTAATGAACAAAAATAATAATAAACACAATAAATAACTAAAATAAATATTCATCTTCCGTTGTAAACAATCACCATGGCAACATAAACAAAATTTGTTGTCCGAAAGTCGGCCGACAAAATCGTCGAAGATAGAACATGCTCTATCTTGGCCAACAAAATCAGGCGATTTTTGCACGACACACGACAGATTTTTATCAGGCGAGTTTGTCGGCAGATAAAATCGGGCGATTTTGTCGGCAGATAAAATCGGTCGATTTTGTCGTTCGTCTGACATCCCCTTTACCTGCCACCAGTCACAGGTAAACATACCCCAGATTAATTTGCCTCGTGTTAGCCACCACAGAAGAATGCAAGTATCTTCGTGGTTGGCTACATGTCGACATGGTTTACCTGTTCGCAAATAGAGTCACCCATTCAAATAACATCCTGGCCCGGCATAAGACAACTACATAGATCAGACCCAACTTGTTATCCACTACGTGCACCATGAGCGTAACGTCATTTCATACTCAAATTCACTCTGGAAAAAAACATTTTTAACGAATGCTTGGCCCCATTAATTATATTTCTAGCCTACAGTAGCAAAAACTCTGGAGGCCCTATAATTCAAAACAGTCAGTCATTACTGCAACACGAAAAAACAACAAATTAACATCATGCAATTACATCAAAAAGAACGTCACTTGGTTTCTGATTAGTCCTTACTCTTACATTACTGCTGTGCAATTCGGCAAAAACGCAACAATGAATAAGCTAGAATAACTTAATAATTTCTTAAACATTCTCCAGTTTTTGAAAGTTACTTCCTCTTAGACAATGATCGGAAAAATTATGGTAGACTTTTGCGGAAAATAGTGGTATTTTCCAGCAAATTTCCAGACAAAAATCAAACACAAACTTTCAGAAATTTCTCAGCTAACAAATGTACTCAGGCCCACAGCTGTAAGAGTGGGCGAACACTAACTTTATCGACTCATCATCATCATCGTCCTCATCATCATCATCACAGCTACAAGTGAAGCAACAAGATGAGTAAGTCCGCAGGTGGTCCCTGGCTCAGTCTGTACGGCACCGAAGACTTGGCTGAACTGGCCATGTCACAGTGACGTACCTGTCCACAATGTTCTGTTGACGCTGGAGTAAAACTCAGCCACCTGTCCCCAATGGCACGGCGCTGAAGAGACAGCTATGCACCTAGTGTTCCAATGCCTAGGATGTGACCATGGGTCGACCTCAAAGTATCATCTGATCCATGACGCCTGTTGAAGGGGATTGGGGCGGTGACCCTGAATGAGACCTCGAGTTGTTGCTATGGTGCCGTGCGATCGCTAAGGACCTTGGCGACCATGCGACGCCAGAGCACTCTGTCTTCCGAAGCCATGATGAGTTGTGTTGGGGTTACGATGTTCTTCCACGATACACACAAACTACCCATCAGATACTCCAGTCTCCGACACTCCTCCCTCTATCCTCCCAAATTCTCGAGACCATCCATGCCTTCTCGAGACACGCCCCATGAAAGCAAGCTGCCACAGACGAAGTGAGACAGAACTATGACGTCACCGATGACGTCAGAGTCGTCGTAGTCGTGAGCGAAGTTTCTGCAGATTGGCTTGAGTGACGTCATCGGCGGGCTGAAGGCGCAAGGCGTTCAGATAACTGGACTCGGCTTCACGCAGTTTGCCGTTGAAATGCAGCATGGCACCGAGGTTCATGTGTGCTAGCGCCACCTGGCGAACCACCGAACAACATAGTTGTAATAACGTTTACTTTGTTATAACCGTTTGAATTTTTTTCCCATAAAACACGTATTCAAACGCTCCTTTACTTTTTGCAATGTTTTTTTTCAAATTGACATTGAAATTTTAGGGTAAAAATGATGGTAATTAAAAATATTTGTAAAATATTTATGACCTAAAAATTAAACGTTTACTGATGAAATAATGACAAACTTTGTATTTGGATGTAGCAAATTATGCATAATGGCAACATTTGGTGAATATGAAGAAGTGTATGATATTTAAATTTTAAAACAATGGATTTGGACTTAGTCAATACGTCAATAAAAAAGACGTCACGCTTTTATGGCGCATTGCACCAACGTCGTTCATGATCTCGGTTCAGCTGAACCTAGATCAAAAGTTGAACCAAGTTCACGCTGAATTACGTTGCACCAAGTTGAACTCGGATCAGCTGATCCCCTTCAGTTGAACGGCTGTGGTTATACCGTGGACGACGCTGATTGGTCAGGCCACGCTCGGCTTGCAGGCCAACTACAGTGACGTCACAGTCACACGCAATGCTTACGAAACAGTCCAGTACAGATTGGCCGTAATTTGTTCGAATTTTAAGTTTCCCTGCAGTTACTACACAATTTTCGCATCAACAGTTGCATTGATAAAGCTCCAAAGATATGCATTTTGTGTTCCAATAGATACTCGTTAATTATTCTACGTCCGTTGTCAAGATATTTTGTTTACCGAGCTACGGCATAGCAACAGCGCATCGGAACTCTAGAATGCTGTTTATTTGTCTATTAATTAATTTATCCAGCAAAAAGACCAAAGAAAATAGATATAGCACGAATGTAACATATCTAGATAACACGTATAATTGAATTTAATGCCTTGTAAATCGATACAAATGAGTTTTTGTTGCCGTGGTTTGGGTTCAATCGTATGTTCACTGTAGCAGCGAGACATCGCCACCAAAAAATGCGATTTATCCATCTATTTGTTAATTTATTGAGCACAAAGAGAACATAAAACAAATATAGTAGAAATCTAACATATCCAGATCATCAGTATAATTGCATTAAAATTCTTATAATTCGATACGAAGAAGTTTTATGGACCGGATAAGATTTGAATCGGACAATTTTTCTGCAGCAATAGTATCACGGAAAAATTGCCTAGTGCGCATGCGTAACCGCGAGTTGAACTGAGATCAAAATTTGATCGGTGGTCAGATGGCAGTTCAGAATTGAACGGAGATCAACGTTTGAACCGCTTTGGTGCAACGCAATTTACGGCTGAACTAGGTTCAAATCCAGATATGACCCGGGTTCAAAGTTGAACGACGTTGGTGCAACGCACCTTTTAGTCAGCTAAAAGCTACATGTATTTTAAATGAACAGAGAATAAAGCAACAGTATAAAAAGCTGCTAAATGCATTTCTGGCTAATTTCTGGATTTTTTTTACAAATACACAATACAAGAAAAATATAACCAATAAAGCTATTAGTAATTTATTAAACAAGATAATGTTCATATGAACACGGAGTCTGTCCAATGCATTTCGATAGTTTACAGTATATGTCCATATAAATATAATCAGTGAGCTGTTAAGACCGGTAGAAAAAAAAAAAAAACAGTTTAATTTCAAATTGTACAACAGCAATGATCCTTTCATCCTTCTGTATTATTTTAACTAAATAATAAAATTGTCAGTCACGAGACCATTTGATTCGTCACCAGCGCTTTACTATAAGAGGTCCATCGTCACCATGCGTCTATCTTGCACCGTTATGGAGATTTGGCGCCTCAAAGATGATGGGATCACGAATTTGACCTTTTGGGGTCACGTGACGTCATCGATCACGTGACCATTCGACTCCCGGAGATCGACTTCATATGGGTGGTCCATAGTTACCATGCGTCTATCTGGCACCGTTACGGAGATATGGCGCCTCAAATATTGAACTCACAGACCTGGACACGGAAAGAAAGATAGAAGAAGAGAAAAAGAAAAAGGAAGGGGAGAGGAGACGGAAAGGGAAAGGAAGGGAAAGGGAAAGTGGAAAGGAAAAAGAAAGGGGAAAAAAAGGAGAAAAAGAATGGAAAGTAAAGGAAAGGAGAAGGGAAATGGAAAAAGAAAGGAAAAGGGAAAAGGTATACGGGAAGGAAAAGAGGAATGGGAAAAAAGGGAAGGAGAAAGGGGAAGAAAGATAGGAAAGGGGAAGAGGAAGAAGAAGGAGAAAGGGAAAGGAAAGGAGAAGAGAAAGGTAAGGTGGAAGAAAAATAACTTAAGAAAAGTTGGACGCACGGACGCACGAACGGACGCACGGACACTCAGGTGATTTTATACCCTGTCCAATGCTATGCATAATTTTTACCCTAAAATGCTATGCATAGCATTGGACAGACAATTATTATCGTGGTGGACTGGTGGTCCTATCTGAGCTGTGGGCCACTGGGTCTGGGGCCGCAGCCCTGTCTGCCCCACACCCCTCATGACATCACCATAAACATGGCGTTGTGGCTATTAATGTTGGCTTGTGACTGCTATAAATGACCCTTGTAGTCAGGCAGCATGTCTGTATCAACATTCAAACTCTGTCTGCGAGCAAGAGCAACGGTGTCTGCCTGTCCACAGCTCGGCTATTACAACATTATAGCAGTTGCAAGCCACATCGCCTACCGATTTGTTACTTGAGCATTACTCACGTCAGGTTGCAGCTGAACTGAGCGCTTGTAATAGCCCTCCGCTTCATCATTGCGCCCAGCTTGCCTGATCCACCAGAAAACAAACAAAGTAACAATATGGTCAACTCTTGTTCAAGGCTAAGCACTGCCCTGGCTAGTGGGCAGCAAAAAAGTAGCGCCATCTAGGGAATTACATTTCATGAATCCCAGCCAACTGGTTCAAACAGTATCGTGCATGCAAGAAAGACACAAAAACCAATGTGACCTTTGACCTTGATATTTAATAAAGTTCTAGAGAATGTCAAACTACATGGGCATGTGTGCCTGTTGGGAAGCTAAAAGAATCCCTTAAATTTAGGCAGCGTGTCTGTAGCTGTCTCTGTGTCTTACTGCCGTCTATCTGTCGGTGGTATGTCTGCAAAGCAAAAAGTCTATCAACAGCAGCTGTAACAAAGGTTAGCTGTGGCGGCTTGGCATTGGAGCTCGCCAGCATATCGCCTACCGGCTTGTTTGCGTGTCAGTCTGTCAGTCTACTGACCTGAGAGCAGTGGCAGTGTTAAAGACAAGCTCAAAGTCATCAGGTGACAGCGAGGATGCTGTCAGGTAGCTAGTGGCAGCATCCACGTGACGACCGACGTCATTCAGAAACTGACCTGACACGCCACATCACTTGCAATGAATTAATAGCTCTTCGTGGCAAACTAATGTTCTCTTATTAACACCCATCGAGACTAGAAAAAGCAGCTAATGTCTGTGGGCAGGTAAAAAATCTCCGTACATAACCGTTAACCAGCCACCGAGGTCGACTCAGCCTTCTACCCTCCTTGGGATGGTAAAATCGGTATCAGCTTCTGGGCTGAATAATAATAAATGGCGATGATGAGTCTAGTACTATAGCTGCCAATATAAGCAGATGTATAACTCAAGTCAATGAGCTTGAAAATTCAGCAGCCACTCAGCACTTATGCTATATTCGTCAGATAAACAAAGTGAACTAGCACTGACTAGCATCCAGTGTCCAGAAAAACATTTTGCTTATCTCTATCAACAGCAAACTACACTGTGTCTCAAAAAACATAACGAACATTTTCGATTGTGACTTGAACATGAATTATCGGATTTTAATAATTTTTGATAAGAATATTCCTGAGGCAACTGGCCATCAAATTATTACGTATGTAGTTTCCCACCTCACCCACCGTATGTTTCTGCACTACCTGAGAAAATTAAAACCAACGAAATACCTAAAGTGGTATTATTACTTAATGTAAATAACGCACAAAAACACATTTTGTTTACATTTTTGACACTTTGGCTGACACTTCATCCAATTGTTTCGTTTTTCAGCTGCCTGCAATAAAATTGATCGAATTGATCGAAATGTTGGTCAAATGTGAAATCACAAACATGGAGACGATTTCTCCACTCATTGACAGCAGTATTGATAATGTTACGCTCCAGACTAATCCAGACTTCACCAGTCGCTTCTTGAATTCACAAACATTCCTTACAGTAACGTCATATGGTAGACATACTGCTGCATGACGGTCAAATCTTGTAATCAACTGGCTCTTGGGGGCCACAGATCAAAATAGATAGAATCTATTGACGTTTTTTTTATAATTTCAATGCATATTTTGCTTGGTCTAATTTCCCCAGGTAGTGCAGAAGCAGACATTGGGTGAGGTCGGAACTTAAACAGTCACTTAACAATTAGTTGTGTCGGAAATATGTGTGCCAAAAATTATTGAAATCTGATAATCATGCTTCAAGTCACAGTCAATAATGTTCGGGATGTTTTTTTTCACGTTTTTTTGCACATTTCAATGCATATTTCTCTTGGTTTTCTTCCCCGATATAGTGCAGAAGCAGACATTGGGTGAGGTGAAAAACTGAACAGCCATTTAATGGCAAGTTATGTCAAAAATATTCACACCAAAAATTATAAGAATCTGATAATTTTTGTTCAAGTTAGCATTGAAAATGTCCGGGATGTTTTTTTGAGACACAGTGTATAAAAACAATTATACGAATGTATGCACATTGCACCGGCATGTGTATTAGGTAAGCTGAATGACATATTTCACCACAAATGGTACTGTAAAAACTTTGGCAGTTACGGAGCCCATCTGGCAGTAAAATTTGTTACATTGGAAATTTTTCAGCCACAAAAAGTTCGCGGCTTTGACTAACAGACAAGCCTGGTCACTGGTCACACCATGCACACCATGTACAGACAGACCGTAATGCTGATGAACGCTGGGGTCGGTGGAGTCAATATCACGAGCTTTGATGAACAGTTGCTCAGCTGCGGCCAATGACCCCTTCACAGCAATGACAATATATTGAACTTTATTCACCATAAAATGGTAGCACATATACAGAAAAAAACATAAACATAATTAACAGCACAGCGGATGGTAAGACAGAGTAACAGTAAGATGACACAAATAGATGAACGCCTTAACTAACGAGCGAAAAACCCGAATCTCTGTTTAAACTTTACCGATCTATTACCCAAGACAACGCTGGGTAAGGAATACAATAACAATTATGCTAAGTGTTTACAAAATTTTAACGACCCCCCTACCCCGACATATTCTGACCCTTTCACAGCAACGGCAAAAACAACACTCAGAGCAACAGTTGACAACAGTCACCAACTGCGCTTTCCTGGTTACCAGCCTATGGACGACGTGACATCCGCAGAGTCATACTCGTTATCCATCTTCTGTCAATCAATCAATTAATGAGTCAAAAACATCTGTGTAGCACCTCATACTGAATGGCAACGCTCAACAATCTAAAATGCTAGGCCTAAACAATGTAAAAATCCGAAGTTAAACCTAGAAAGCTGTATCACAAAATAAAATCTAAAATCGATAAACGATGATAAATAAGAATGTTTTAAGATCATGTTTAAAAGTCGAGTATGTGGCACTGTTGCAAATGTCAGAAGGTAGTTGATTCCAGGCCTGTGGTCCAGCGGTGGAAAAAGGTCTCGAACCAAACACCATCTGTGAACGTGGAACGTCAAAAGGGCCATCCTGCACTGAATGTAGATGACATCTTCCAGTGACCCACAACTTACCTGTTCACCAAATTCTTTTTCTGACGACTATTTCCCGGATGGGATCCCGTTTGCCTTGTTTCTCGTGAAAATTGCAGTAGTTTGTATAACTCAGTCTAAAAATCAGTGGCACTACGACAGTCAGGATCACGTGACAGATGAAGTGACACCATGGCAGGAGAATGACAGCAATTCCCCCCCTTAATTTTAACCTGTGCAAAATTTTCTTCTTGTCTCTAAATTTTCATGCAAAAAACACAGAATTTGCAGCTGAATATCCACGCTCCATTTTGGGCGTTTTTGGCTCAAGTTTAGAAGCACAATTAAAATTCTGAGCAGCCATATCTCCCCCGTCAGTGATTGACAGCTGTCTGTCACTGCAACTTCATGCCTACCCCTCCTCCAGACTTTTTTAACCCATGATACCACTGGATTTACTGACATGTCGCTGGAGCAGTTTAGCCAGAGTCAGGTGCGCTGGGATGTGATCGGGTTTGACTCTGAGCGCTTCCCTGTACCAGAACTCAGCACTGCGCCAGTCCGACAGCTTCATGTATGCCTCACCTATCAACAGACAGCAACAACAACATGACAGACAAACGGACAGACAAACGGACGAGCAAGACCCATGATGTGGCCGACTAGCAACAATAACATCAGCAACGGTGTTAGAGCAACAAAAAGAGATCAAACTAATTTGGATTCGGTTTCAGTACTGGTATCCAACACTAAATACAGTTTCAGTGTTGTTTTGGTTTCAGAGAAATTCACCGTAATGAGTTTCGGTTTCGGATTGAACTCTCGCATCTAAATCCGCCCCCACTGGTTTCAGAAGGATGCGCGAATAGCAAGTAAAGTTTAAATTTCTATAGTGCATTCTGAAAAAAATACCTAATGCGCTTACGTGACAGACAGACGCCAGATGACAGACCACTTAACATAAAAATGCATTAGAATAACAGAAGTGAGTAATTCTGCCTAAGAATTCAAAGCGCCATAACGTTGCAAGCGCTCGTTCTCCGCCTTTGGTTCTGCAGTAGAGTTTTCAGCTTATAATAATAAATAATAATAATAAAGCGAATTTATACACGGCGCCTAAAAGCAGAAGTCACTAGGCGCCTGTGGTGCCATATTTAGGGTGACCACTTTCCAGAGCACGAGATTCCCCGACTTTTCCAGTAGGACGGCAAAGATTCATCGATATACTGTTTAACCTGCAGTCAACAGTGGTTGCTTCACGTTAAAAAAACAGACCAGGTAGTCCCTGCGCTTTCAGGATTCATCATGAAATGAATTTTGGCCGCCACTGCAACAGCTGCAGAATGACATGCAAGCGTAGCCTGAAGAAAATGTGAAAAAACCGTATGGTCCAGTTTCCGACTTTGGAATTCCCTGACTTTTCCAGGTTTTCCAGACGAGTGGTCACGCTGCATATTCTGTGTGTTGCGGGTTCTTCTATGACGCTCTATTGATCTGAGCCAAGTGACCAGCAGTTGTACATGACCAATGGTGGATCCGGAATTTTGGAATAAGGAGAAGGAAGGACAGGGACTAGAGAATGAAATTTTTTTTGAAAATTTTATGCCAAAATAATGCATTTTGTGCAAAATTATCACTTGCTTTAAAATGCATGATGCATCCAGTCAGTAGGGGGGGGGCCTTGAATCCGCTACTGTGCATGGCCAGCAGCAAACTTTCCCGTCATCAATCAGCCAGTCAGTCAGCACGAAACGTCTGTGCATCTACAAGAATAATTGTCTTAGCAGCAGCACGACTAGCCAGCAGTCCGTCTGTCCGCGTGTATGCTCGTCTGCCTGGGTGCGTTTATAATCAGACCATTCATCAGCAGTCAGCACAGTCCGTAATTAGATCACGCCTTCCGCTGACTCGCACACGCGTCCGGCCCGGCAGTCACGTATTTACTCTGCAATTACCCAGCAAGCCACTGGCCCTGCAGCATTGATCATTCTATTAGTCGTCTCGGTCGTCTTAGTGGCGTACCTACGCCGTCGGCGCGTAAACGCAAGAAAATGCGTTCACACCGGCTACGCACACCGGCTCGCCACTAAAAAATAAATTAATCTTTTTTGTTCAGTATCGACAGAACTGCCTAACATTGTACAAGAAATAAGGCAGACAACGCCGAAATGACAACATCGAAGAATGATTTATCGTCTCAAATTGAGGCGCGTATAGAGAGCGAAGTAACTGAACTGAACTGAACTGACATGGTTTATTTTTGACGAACTGACCAATGGACAAGCACTAATGCATTACAGTAGACACCGTCTAACGGCATCGGTGTGTACGTGACTATTCTCACGTACGCGTCAACCAATGACCAATGAGCTCGCCCTCTTGCCCATCGGCCAGTTCGTCAAAAACTAAACCGTGTCAGTTCAGTTCAGTTATGTTGCCTTTATCGAGAATCAGATAAAAATTTGAAAACTATGATAGTGTACTATTTCGGAAACTGAGCGCTAAAACCGGCGGCGCTCTGTCGCAGCATCCCACAGTAACGCCACTGAGGACAGTGTCTCAGCATTGATCCAAAGCTGATCAATTTATTACTGACCGTCCGTCCATTCGTCCAACAGACGCTCGGTGTACAACAACCCCCCCGCCTAAATAAAGCCCCCTGGAACAAACCCCTATCAAAGACACCTGTATGATAAAACACGTATGGTATAAAATATGGCACAAGAAGAGTTTTGCCAAAAACAGGCTTGTCGTAGTGAGGTTTTGCAGTAAGGGAGGGTTATCACAGGGGGTTGTTGTATGGGTTTTTGTGTCAAAGAGGTAATGTTGTAGAGGGGGTTTAGTCAGTACCCAACAGATGCCAGCTCTGATTGGTCACATCAGTCACAGCCAGCCAGACACGCTAGCTATATATGACTGCATAGATATTGGGAGATATTAATTATTTACAATCACTGCACTGCGCAATTCCAATGCAGCGTATATATAGACCAGTTATTAATCAACCACATAATTAAGTACTGTAGAAATCAGTACAAAGTACAGTGCAAAGACACGTTTTGAAATTTGTAACTGCAGTCGTCTTTGTGTTATATACGTGCAAGCTGAAAATTTCAATTTTGGCTCCAAAATTCCCCCAAAATGGTGGTTTTACGCTCAAAATTTTTGTACTTTAAATAAAAAATTTTCGGATAAAAAGTCAAGTAAGTAGCATACCAAGCATGTTAAACAGACTTTGTGGAGAATAGTGTGATGGAAGTTTACTGACAGCTTGCAGATAGACGTCAACCGCTTCCTGTAAATGGCAGATACCAACATGTACGATCACACACACTCACGATCGTGCACCACAATAGTCCTACTAACTGCTGCACTTATTGCCAAGTGCAAGACTTATACTAGAACCCTGAAAGTACATGTGCAAGTCAACCCCTTGGTAACTTCACATCCAAATGGTGGCGTGGTGGGTGGCTCAGCGGTTAGGGCGTTGGATACGAAACCGGAAGGTCCACGGTTCAGTGCCCAGTCGATGCGCTACCAAGTAACAACCTTGGGCAAGTTGTTCACATCTACCTGCCTGTGTAGGTGCAAGTGTCTAGTGGTCAATGTCGACTCGTAACTGTCAGGTTGCGGTTCGATTCTCACTGCCATCATTTGCAAGCAACCTTGAGCAAGTTGCCAACCTACTGTGTGCTCAGGCCAACTCAGCCTCCTACCCTCCGTGGGATGGGAAATTAGTAGTAGCTTACGGGCTATGAGGTGGAGGCCTAGTGTGGCTGATTGGGGCAGTAGTATGTCTGCTAGCTGCAAACTGCGGATCCAACTGTTCGCTGACGCGGGCAATGGATGGCTGCATAGTGCGCTGCGGTGACATTAGCTCATGCCAATCAGCTGCCACTTCCAGGATTGTTAAGCGCTTCTGGTCTTGATTCCGTCTCATGTAAGAAGCGCTATAGCAAGTACTGGACTTTATCTTTTTATCTTTACAAGTAATGTACGTCAAACTTAGCAATAACCACTGTAAACGGTGACCCTGCAATGGTTTTTGCAACAGATTAACGAGAAACAGCATTTTTACTGCTCACGTGCTTGATCCAACATATTATAGATTATGCAGTATGTACACTGCAGCAGGTTTAATATAGCTGTAGATGCAAATTCATCAAGTCTTGGAGTTCAAGTCCAAGTCCTCGGATACTAAGTACAAGTCGATCGAAACATGGACTAGAGTTCAACTCAAGTCCAAGTCCAGGACTCCAGTCTTACTCTTCCAAATAAAGTGAAGACGCATGTGTGACTGAAACAAATTTCAACGCAACTGATTCACCATTGTCACCAACGTCACAGGCTTGCGCCATTAAAAAGATACAATCTTTACTGAACACTTTGCAGCAGTAGCTGCAGTCGCACAGTCGCTCCAGTGGTTGGGTCAGTTTTAGTGCACTACGTGGAGGTAACAAACTAACAACCAAGCACTGCAGGCAGAAACTGGGGTGGATAAAAACCTGGAAATGTATAAAAAGTATATAACTTATTCAAAGTATTCCCATTCCCAGCCCAAAAGTGGGGCACCACAACTTCGTTGCTCAGCTTTAACTGCCACTGAATGATATGCCATCAACACTGCATAAGTAAGTAAGTAAGCAACGTGACAACACCTGATGTCGACTGTCATCATCCAGCAATCGTCCAAGATTGTACAAAGCAGAGATGATGGTCTGTTCATGTAGGCGTGGGTCCTTCAGTCCTGATATGTCGATATCGCTGCAACGTCTGTACACCTGCAGGAAATCACAGAGGTACTTTCAGTTTCACTTTCACTCTCAGTCACACAGCTCACCAGTGATTCTCTGTCCATACATGGTAGTAAAAATCGATGCCTCTGGAAACAAGAAAGCCTAGCTAGCAAAAAAAGAATGCGCGACAGCGGTGCATGTTTGAAGGCCCACTGCGAACAAAATCTAAGCTCACCGATCCCAGCAACTAAAATTGGATACGATACACTCACACACGCCACCGTCTCGCGTGGCTGCTTCCGTTTGAGTGGTCGAATGCGAGTATTTTGAAGCAAGTACCCAAGTTTGACGCCCCTCATGGAGAATTCCTTGAACGCAGAGGGGGCGAAATTTAAACTAGTGAAAACTACCTTTAATGCTAAAAGTTTCACGTGCAAGCTGTTCCAGTCTATCCAGTTTATCTCTAGCGATTTCGGCGCAATTCGCTCTTGAAATATGTGTCACAGCCAAAAATTGCCAAAAAATCTATAAAAACGTTTATTTTGACGTTCAAGGTCATCCAAGGTCCTAGCTTTCGATGCCAATCAAAAGCCAGTGTAGGACTTGCTATTAGTGATTAGTAGTAACCTAGGCCCTATCTTGCACCATTTCTGAGATACAGCGGCTTATTGGCTGAAAATTGCAAATTTTTCCCACCCCCTTCTCATTTAGCGCCCTCACTGGGGGTGACCTCTTTCGAATTTATGGGAAAGCTTTACGGTTCCTGAAACGAAAGTCTTCCAGGCAGCCGACGGTAGGGATTTAGTAATCATAGCTTGCACCGTTTTTGACTGATCCACCCGTGTGACAGACAGATGGACGGACGGACAGAATTGCGATGGCTAAGACATTTAACCCCATTTTAACGGAGTGTGCCCAAATATGCTCTGATGGCAGACATCTGAGACATAATCATGCACGTCAAATTTCAACCAAGAACTCCTTTGAGTTGACTGAGGTCAAAGTTCAAAGTTTCCCACTGACTTTGCTGGTTGACCATACAACACTAACACACTACCGCGTGTGTGTGATCACTGTGCCCAGCAGAGTCGTGAGCTCAAGAACGTAGGATGCAGAAAGACACAATTTTCCAACCGACAGCTGAAAATTTCCAACAGAGAACAAAACGAGCGCTCAAAACTTCAATTTTGCCCCCAAATCCCCCACAATGAGGAATTCCGACTGCATAAATATAACCTCTTTAGAAAATAATTTCACACCAAAAAAATTTAGGGGGATTCCCCCCCCC
>Ga0209367_1007231_pt1 | contig 15318 bp, 11 predicted proteins | sample WorMetLIZISLAND2_FD_187412 | JGI IMG/M metagenome (GOLD analysis project Ga0209367, IMG submission 187412) | Marine gutless worms symbiont microbial communities from Max Planck institute for Marine Microbiology, Germany - Olavius geniculatus... ... | reverse complement strand
AGTTCGGTTTTCAGTCTGCTGCGGAAAACTTGCAACGACGGAGACGACCGGACCGACTCCGGCAGACTGTTCCAGACCGATGCAGCAGTCGCTGGAAAGGTGCGGTCACCAATGGTAGAACGCACCGTGCGTGGAGCGACCAGCACTGATGTAGTCAAAGAGCGCAGTCAGCTGGGGTTGAGGAGGGTTGCGTTCACCTGTGTCATGTGGCAGGTAACACTGTGTGATCCCATGTGGCAGGTGATGCTCTGTAGCTTTGCATCGGGCTTCGTACAGAGAGCTATACGCGTCCTTAAGCTGATGCGGTTGAATGCTTTTTGCGGTTGAATGTCATCATATGATGACGCACACTGGGTGATGGACGACAGCAGAAAGATAAAGACCCTGGTGTTCGGAATGATGGATGGTTCAAAAAAAAAGAGGACGGCCTCACCGAGAATGGTCAGATGACATTGAGCAGTGGTGTGGGACAACCCTGCAGGAGTTAAGCCACGCTGCTCTAGATAGGCAGCAGTTGGCAGCGATAGTAACAATGGCGTCAGACACCAACGGGCGTTGAGCCCACGGTTGTCGATGATGATGATGATGCACACTGAGTGAGCTTGTGGTGATGTGTTTACAGGATTCAGTGAGCTGTGCGAGGATGATCGAATCAAGCTCATCAAGCAAGGTTCATTCGAAGTGATTCTTACGCGCTACGTTCCGCTCTTCACTGAGGACGGCATGTTCGTGCCTGACATGTCCATCAAAGTTCCACGGTGACTGCCATTATCTTGTCTTGCTTTACCTTGTTCTTTGTTACACCTGCCCAGCACTGAGGGCATATCAGTTTGGTCGAATTCACATCCCCAGACAGTTACGGCGATCAAACGTCTACGGCTGTGAAGCTGTGGATTGCTGTTGTGAAGCTGTAGACGGCTGTGAGGCCAAAGTCGTCATTAAAGTCGAAGATTAAAACCCGTGAATCCGTACGCGTAACGTCTGTGATAACTGATTGTACATAGCTGGTCTGCGCTTTTTGGTTCCTCTCTTCTGGATTTAAAAAATCTTTTGGGTCTTCGGAGCATTTAGGCCAAACACCATGACACATCGTGCCTTCTTCACGATTTCTCCCACAAACCTTAGTTTTGGCCAATAGTTTTAATTTCTGCTTATGGCACAGCAGATGAAAAATTCGAAAGAGTCAGCAGAAATTAAAACAATTAAAAGTATTGGGTCGACATGCATAAATTAGTGTATTTATAATATACTTATCTATGAACTAGCCAAAAGTGTTAAGCATCAAAAACGCAGCTCTAATCTCATCATTGCGGAGAGTACAAATGGCCTAATCACAGTGTGTACAATTCTTACGGACCAGTTCTATGCAAAATACAGTTTGATTAAAAAAGTTATTCGTCGGTGTTTTTGGGCTGTTAAGAAATCCCAAATTTCGGTCAATAAAAATAAATTAATGCATTAATTTTGTAACGATCGATTGATTAGTTTATTAATTGTTGATTTTCACAGTGCTGATGTTGAGATTTAGCGAACAGTGTGGTTGTGTTTTGTAGTCGCGTAGTGCAGAAAATGCCGCTTGGTAATTTCTTTGACGAACTCTACTCGTTTGCACTCACGACAAACGGCATTGGCTTAACCGATGAAGAAATAGGACTCTTAACGGCCATCATGATTATGAATCCCGGTCAGTTATTCAGCATCTTCTCATCTTTATTTTCTGATCTCAGTGCAACTTATAGGCTGAAACTAGTGGCTGGGTGGTCTCTGTTTTTCTTCCCCTTTTCCCTTTTTTCCTGTCTTTTTCCCTCTCTACTTTTTCCCTCTTTTTTCCAGCCCCTTTCTTTAATCTCTGCCTCTGAACTGGGGTTTTGGGTATCACCCCTGGGAAAATTTGTGAAACTCTTCATTGCTGTAGATGAGTTTTAGTGCATTTTGTGATATGTAAAATTATTCTTTGTTACCAACCAGGCTTGTGATGATTATTGATGATGGAGTAGTTTTGATCAGTCTATCTCAACCAGCCGTAGAGTAGTAGTAGCACCCCGTGGACCAATTTCAAAGTCAAAGGGTCAAAGGTCAACTGACTACTGACTGAACTAGACCTCAGTTTTGTGCCCTCTACTGCAGGAACAAACAGCCCCAAAACAGCACGCACGTACTCAACTGCAAGGACAGCCCCATAGCGGGCGGCCCCTCAACGGCTGCACCCTCTTGTTGTTGTAGTTGTTGTTGTTGTTGTAGGTCGTACTGGGTTACTGAATCACAAAGCAATTCACAAGCTGCGTGGTCTGATGCTGCAATGTCTCTATGTTCTTATCAAATCCAGTCACCCTGGTTTGTACACTCTCGTTATTATCATATTGTTGTCATTATTCTGTCCTACAGTTTGACACTGTCGTCATTACTGTCCACCATGTCTAAAAATCTTTCACTTTTATTGTCTGTCCAATGCGATGCATAGCATTGGACGCAGTATAAAATCACCTGTGTGTCCGCCCGTCCGTGGGTCCAACTTCTCTTAAGCTCTTCTTTTCACCTTTCCCTTCCCTTTCTCCTTCCCTTTTCCTTTCCCTTTTCCTTCCTGTTTCCTTTTTATTTTCCCTTTACTCTTCCCCATTTTTCTTCCCCTTTCCCTTACCTTCCACTTTCCCTTCCCCTTCCCTTCCCCTCTTTTTCCCCTTCCCTTTCTCCTTCCTCTTTTTCTTCCCATTTCCCATTTCCTTCCCCTTTCACTTCCCCTTTCCCTTTTTTCCATTTTCCTCTTTTCCTTCTCTTCTCCTTTTCCTTCCTTTTTCCTTTTTCCCTTTTCCGTTCCTCTTCCCGTTTCCCTTTCCCTTCTCGTTCCTTCTTTCCCCTCACCTTCCCCTTTCCCTTCCTAGTCCCCTTCCACTTTCCCTTTCTCTTTCCTTCCCTCTCCTTCCTTTTTTCTTTTTCCATTTTCCATCTTTCTTTTCGTGTCCACGTCTGTGCGTCCAATATTTGAGGCGCCATATCTCGGTAACGGTGCCAGATGGACGCATGGTCACTATGGACCACTCATAGGAAGTCGACCCTGGGAGTCGAATGGTCACGTGACCGATGACGTCTCGTGACCCAAAAAGGTCAAAGTCGTGACCCCATTATCTTTGAGGCGCTATATCTTCACAACGGTGCAAGATAGATGCATGGTGACGATGGACCATTTATAGTAAAGCCCTGGTGACGAATCGAATGGTCTCGTAATTGACAACGTTAATTGTTTAGTTGAAATAATAGAGAAGGATGAAAGGATTATTGCTGCAGTACAGTTTGAAATTAAACTGTTTGATTTTTTCTATCGGTTGGTGTTGGTGATTTTCTGAGCCAACACGTGCACTACCCAGTATGAATCTATCATTGTAAACGACCAAACTACGACTTCTGAATTTCACAGGGTAGTGTAGCAACAGTGTTAGTGTTAGTTCATAGATAAGTATATTATAAATACACTAATTTCTGCATGTCAACCCAATACTTTTAATAGTTTTAGCTAATAGTTTTAATTTCTGCTTATGGCATGGCAGACGGTGTTGGGTTCAAAGCTACAGTCATTTACAGCAAGTTTCTTCGTGAAGTTGCATACCAAAAATTAGTAAAAAATAAAATAAAACTGGTTGATGTTTTACAGATTATTCAAAAAGAATGCTGTCCACTTCTACTCATAAGAGGGTGGTTTTTGGAGTGACATCTGGTGAGTGTATATTTAGAGGAAATTTTGCTGCATGGTGGAATGTGCATATAAAGTAAGCAGCAGTGGTACTACGCTGTGAGGCATAAAAAACACACCAAAACTTATCGATCGTAACTTGAAAACGGATGCTCAGATTTCAATAATTTGTGGTATGCATATTCCAGACACAACTGGCCATCAAATGACTATTTATGTTCCTGTCGCCCCAAACGTCTGTTTCTGCACTACCTGGGGAAAACAAAACAAGCAAAAACATTACATTTTTATTCAATGTAATATCATTATTTGATTCAATAATGCACATTTGGCACATTTTGTCCAAATTTCTAGCACTTTGGTCGTTAGTTTATCCAGTTGTTTAGTTTTGCAATTGCTGACAGTAAATATTCGAATTATCGGCCATTTGTGTAAGCACCAACACAGAGATGTATTCTTTATTCGTTGATAGCAGTGTTGATAATGTTCTGCTTCGGACTTCAACCAGTCGCTTCTTGAGTTCATTGATATTCCTAAACAGCATCCCATAAACTTGCTGCTGCATAGCACTGCAAATGCTGTCGAATGGACTGTGATCAGGGCTGTTAAGGGCTACATATGTGGAATGATTAAATTTACTGATGTCTTTCTGTCTTTTTTTATCTCACGTTGCATTGGTTTTGTTTCCCTAGGTAATGCAACAACAGACGACACGTGAGCTGGGAATTTGAATGGCCATTTGATGGCCAGTTATGTCAGAAATGTTTGTACCAAAAACTATAAAAATCTCATTATCTTTCTCCAAGTTACAATCAGTAATGTCACGGATGGTTTTTGGCATTTTTTCATTTTAACGCCGATTTCATGTGTTTTGATTTGCCCAGTTAGTGCAGAAGCATATGTTGGGTGAGGCGGAAAATTGAATAACCATTTGATGGCAAGTTGTGTCAGGAATAGTTGTACCAAAAATTATTAAAATCTGATTATCCGCCTTCAAGTTATGATCGATAAATTTTGGTGTGTTTTTTATGCCTCACACTGTAGTTGTAGTAGTAATTTTAGTAGTAGCAGCAGTAGTAGTACTAAATAGTACTAGTAGTACTAATAATGTTGTTGTTGTTTGTAGACACGTGTGATGAGGTGTTTTCTCGGACGGTCGATGTCCTGCCGTTGAGTGATCGTATAAATCAGATGCACTCCGAGACGCTGTCTAACCTCAGAGTCTCGTCACCAGACATGAAGTTTCCCGAGCTACACATGGAGGTTTACGATGGACAACCATAGATAGAATCAAGCAACCATAGATAGTCTTTGTCTGCACACATTTTGTCACCATTCAGGGTGAATAGTTGACTGGAAAAACTGGACAACCTGGAAATAACAGGGAAATGTCAGCTATTTTCGAGAAAGTCCGAGAATTGTCAGAGAGAAAATTCTGTCGTGGAAAATAACCCAAAGAATTTTATTAAGAATTGCGTAGTTTCACATTTTTCTGAATTTTTTTCACTTGCTGTGCTTGTGTGTAATTCTGCAGCTGTTACAGGATCCAGCGGCAGACACACTTCCTGAATCCTGAAAGCAACACGTGCGTTACCTGGCCTGTTTTTTATTAATGTGAAGCAATGACTGTCAACTATAGAGTTGGACAGTACGTCGACAAATCTTTGCTTGCTCTGTTGGATAAGTTGGGTATTTTATGTGGTCTGGAAAGTGGTCACCCTGTGTTGAATTTGTTTGCATCTCTGACTCTTGGTGAACTGTGACTCGTAGTACGGCGACTCTGAAGATTGAAATATGTTTCCGTACTCACTCCATCGTTCACCCATCTGGCCGTTTGTATGTGAGTGACTTGAACTGTGCTACAGAATGTTGAATTTGTTTGCTTTTGTTTGCTGTCTCGGTGTATTGAGACCGACTGACTGCTAGTAGTGCAGTGAATATCCGATGCTTGAATTGCATTGTTCCCGGTGGAGCTGTGTGCACTGCAGTGCATTCACTTGCTCTTGTTGTTTATACTTTAGAGATGCACTGATCATGGTATTGGTATTCGTGTCAGCTGCTTGCCAGTTTATATAAATGTTTGATGTTTATGAGTAATGCACTAAAGTGCGACATATTTTTACGTGCGAAAGCAGCTACTGCTTTCAGCGCGTCTTAGCCATCACAATTCTGTCCATCTGTCTGTCTGTCACACGGGTGGATCAGTCAAAAATGGCGAAAGCTAGGATCACCAAATGTTCACCATCGGCTGCCTGGAGGACTTTAGTTTCACGAACCGTAAAGCTTTTCCATAAATTCGAAGGGGGTCACCCCAAACGAGGGCGCTAAGTGAGAGGGGGATGGGCAAAATTTGCGAATTCTGGCCAATAAGTTGCTGTATCTCAATAACGGTGCGAGGTAGGGCCTAGGTTACTATTAATCACTAATAGGAAGTTGTATGCTGGCTCTCGATTGCCACCAAATGCAATGACCTTGGATGACCTTGAATGCTATAATACGGGTTTTTATGGATTTTTTGGAGATTTTGGGTTATGAGACACATTTCATGAGTGAATTGCGCCGAAACCAATTGAGATAAACATGGACAAGCTGCGTAGACGTTTGTGAATTTCTCATAGAGGATGCTCAAAATCGGTGCACATAATTTCAATCTTACCCTTAAATTCAGACTCATATTTACTGTTTATGGATGAAAGTTTTCGGACAAACGAGAAATTTGTGGTGGGCAATTGCCCTATCTCCCCATGGTTCCTATGGTCAGGGAAAAATAAGAGGATCAGCAAAAGTCAGGGAATTTAAAAGTACCGGGGTGCAAAAGTTAACAAAAATGCCCAAAAAATTGTAAACTGTTGTACGCGGACTGCATACTACAGTTCAAAATTTTTCCTGTTTGTTTCGCTCGTAGATTATTCATACCTCCACTTTCAAATTTGTTCCATCTCATTTCTACTGTGATTGCAAGCAATTGAAAACCGACATTGGCATTTCGCATGAACAAATCAGTTAGGGAAGACGATTCACTTTGTTTTGTAAAGTCAGGGAAAATGAATTCTGCAGAGTGGTAGGAACCATGTCCACCCATCCTTGCCACGATTCTGCTGATAGCTGTGGCTGACGGAAGGGATTTCGTGAAATCCATCAACTCACCTCCTCCCTTTGCTATGGCTTTGGATCGGACATTGTCTCATCAGTGCATCTCTGAGACATTGAGAGACGAGAGACAGACACTTGTACTTGTCTTTGTACTGTTGTTTGTTTATTTCTGACAACACGGAGTGTTCTGTTGCTTTGTTTATTTGTAGTCCTAGCTTTAGGCCACTGTCGTTACAACTCGTTAGATGGCAAACGTCTGCGAGAATCTTGTGCAGATGTTCTGTTGTCTTCTATTTTATGTGTGAAACGTTTTTGGTGTCTGCTGTCTGATGTTGGGAAGTATGGCTGTGTAATGTTTTTTGCAAAATTTGTGTGCATTTGTTTCGGCATAATGCATATGTGCATGTGTTCTAGGCATGGTTACATGTAAGATGATCGGTAAAAGAGTTGCGTGGTATTTTTGCAATTCCTGTTCTTCTTTCACATGCAACCATGTCTTTAGTCTTGAGTCGATTGTTTTAATAGCAGGACAGACAAATGATGTACCTGGTGCCAAGTTATTATTGATGATCTTCTGTTGTGTGTTACGCATACCTTTGATCACAGTAGTTCCGTATTTCAAACGGGGTTGCTTGCCTGCTGCAGCTAACAGCCTATCGCAGATGAATGTCCACGTGAACTGCAGATCAGAACAGATTTTAGAAATTCCATTTTACTAATCACAGATCAGTCTATGGCACCACAGGTCACCGACTCGGGCTATTTCTGCTATTTGCGCTGTTCTGCTTTAGATCTTTCGATGTCGTAGACAGTTGCTGATTTGCGGTCACCAGCGTAAGCAATTCTTAGCATCTGTGGTGCTGTAGAATGATCTTCAGTCTCTGAAATAAGCAGTTTCCGGGATCCGCTGTTGACCTGCAATGGTTAGGCAGAACATCTCAAACAGTACCTTTCTTTGCCACATGTATACATTCTAGTCATTTCGGTATCTTTACAGATATGCTGCTCATTTTATTCACACGGAATACATTTCACTGTGAGGCTATCTATCTAATATTAGCAATGTTGCTACAGATGGAGCATGAGAAACTGTTCTGACTGACCTCAACTTACGTGTGATTTCTACGTAATATCGGCAGTCTTTGTCAGTAATGAAATACCACTAAAACGTTTGTTTTAAGTATGTCTTGTACAGTTGTTAACGTGTTGTTTGTAACGATGCCTGGTGCTTGAAAACTAGGGCTGCGACTGATTAAAAAAATTTTAATCGATCAATTTCTAGAAGACTGAAAACTCCACGATTCAACTATTGGTTGCTGTCGTCTTTCGCAAACTGAAGCAAAAGTGATGATGATGATTATGAGGCACACAAAACTGACAAAGTGCCGACTGCTGAACTAACACTGTAGCAGTACAAATATTTGCTACATGTCCTATGTGAAATTAGCTTTCGCCATTGGTGTCTACTGTAGTTTGCAGTCGACTGTTAATGCACAGATTAGTGATGTTTTTAGTCCAAAATTTCAACCAAATTTTAAGCGATTGAAAAAAAATTAATTAATTATTTCTCAACTATTAATTGATTAATTGATTTTTAATTTTTGCAGCCCTACTGAAAGCAAGTTTTGTTGTTTGATGTCGGTATACTATATGATACACATTTTGTTGTCAGCCCGCTATATCAATGTGGTGAAGTAGTCTTCTGTTAGATGCTGCTGCAAAGTTATGTTGTTTTGTTATCTGTAATGAAACATCTGAACAACCACAGTATGTCTGTCTGCCTGATCAGTGCAGATTATCCAAATCATAACTCATCCAAGATCGACCAGGATGAAAGAAAAAATTGTGGACTTGACTTTCCTCTTAGCCTCAAAAAGGTCAGGCCTTGGTCTTAGCGTTCAAGACTACTGGTCTTGGCTTTGACCTCGACGCCTTGGCTTTTAGTTGCTTGTAATAAATGTGCTCTGAGCAATGAAACTGAAGAATAGAAAATTGTTATGCTTACTTTGCTTCTGGTAGTCTAACGGTAACGTGCCTGACTTGTAATCCTGAGGTCACTCGATCAGGGGCGCAGGTTCGACTCCGCACCAGGACACTGCTGGACACCTTAGGCAAGTTGTTCACACACATGTGCCTCTGTCACCAAGCAGTATAATTTGGTACCGGCTTCATCGCTGTGACGTAAACAGGCACACTGCGCGATACACTGGCCCCGTATCTGTGGTCTTGCAGTGTATAAACTGGTGTCTGGCTGAGGGCCTTAGGAAACGGAGATCAGCGCCGCCCCATGGGCCGTAAGGCTCGGGAAGGACTTGACGTTTTACGTACTTTGCTTACTTAGTTACGTAGTGACCTTACCCTTCGTCTTGAAGATCAATTACCTCAGAGATCACTTGCCTGGCCCAGTGCTGGCGTTAGAGAGTTGGAGGCCCCCAAAATACAAGTGAGACCCCTATAATAGGGGATCGTGGTCCAGGGGCAGAGCCCCTGCTCAGGGCGGCCGAAGCTGAAACACTTTTGGCTTTTGGGCGTTCACTGAAAGTTGCAAATTTGCCCACTTGTAAAAAAATTTAAAAATAACAAAAAATCAGATACAATTTGTGATGTATTTTCAAAAAAATGACGTTTATAGGCTGCAATATGTCACAGATTACTGTACAGTAATGAAAAGTAATAGACTTGTCCACTTTGGGCAACCTTTCCACATGTTTATTCATTTTATATTTTGAATATATTTTTTAAAAACTAGAAAATTTGTTCACACCTAGCATGAGGCCCCTGAGCATACGTGAGGCCCCCCGGCCAGGGTTACGGGGGAGGCCCTTCCGTCGGCTCTGGCCTGGCTTTGAGGACCATTTGCCTTGGCCTTGGCCTCAAAGATAACTGGCTTTGGCCTTGAACTTGTGGCACTGCTGATCTCTGTGGTGATCCGCGGTACTGTAGACTGATTTGCAGTCAGTAGTTTTAGCAGTTTCTGTGATCTGAGCTGCTCTGTGGTTAATCTTATGTGATCTGCAATAGTCTGCCGTGTTTAAAACTAGGCAGACCAACCAAAGTTATTAAAAAGAGTGCAAAACATCTGCCACTTATTATAGTAAGTTATTAATTTAGTACAAAGCTTCTATCATCACTTATCAGCAATAGCTGCTGCCATCTGAATGAAGGAGGACACTGACAGTGCATTTCTGTCCATTTGTTGTTGATGTGTTTTTGTTTATAGCTGTTGATTGGCCAGTTTTGTTGTTGAATATTCATGAACTGGGTGGTTGATTGTTGATTGGCCAGTTAGATTACTGAATTCACATATGAGCTAGCTGGCTGGCTGGCTGCTGATTTGAGAGTTTAATACTCATTGATGTTGTTATGCATATGAGCTGTCTCTAGGCAATTTTGTGGGACCAAACTAATTCATGATTTCGCAACAGTGAAATTGGGTGCTGTCCATGAAACTCATTTTTTCAGAATAGTCCACGAATAAGTTTGGGCATGTTCCAGCAAGCTGGTGTGAAATTTTGTGTTTCTAGTGAATTAGATTGGTCCTTTGGGATTGTAATTAATGTACTGCTAGGACATTGTTTCTGGTAGAAGTTGTTTGTTTTTGCTTAAGTCTTTTTGACACACTATTTGTATGCCATGGTGTTAACGAGCTATGCTTCAACCTACAGTCATACCTCAGCGCACATTTACTTTGAGTTATCGCAATTTCTAAAGCAGTGCAGAGTACCCCCCATGAGTTCTCACGATAATAGTAATTTTTGTTGTTATTGTTATTAACACAGCTGGTGACGTGCTGTGTTTCGGTTCGTCTCGTCGAGCGTTGTTTCATTTTGCAATAAGCGGTATGTCAGCAAATGGCCTTCTCTCTTAAACAGGCTGTGCAGCAGTGGTGCAAAACTAACACTATTCAAGCAGTTCAGAACTGCAAATCTTGATGACATGTCCGTGTGCAAAATTGCAATCTCAAATTGCCAAGTAATGTTAGTTACGTTAAGAAGTCAGAAATTTTATTCGAAGTTTGATTGATAAAAAAGTTAATCGTAGGTTTTTGAGATGATCAATTGATTGCCCATTAATTTCTGCAGGCCTGTTATATTTGACTGAACAGTTAGGATGTGTTTGTTAACCAGCATGCTAAAGTTATCTCTGTATTTGGTTTGTGATGATGTAACTTGCTGTTGTTAGAAACTGTTAATTAACTTATTTGTTATTTTCTGTGCACGTACTGCAGTGAGGTTGACACGGGTGTTAACTTTTGCTGCGACTTCAGCTGTTCAATTTATTTTCATATCTTTTGCAGTCTGGGTTGGGCAACTTTTTTCTCTCTTATTGTGCTGTGCCGTCGCTGATGACGCTGGCGACCATGCACTACATGAGTTCATGTTTCATCGAGAAGTAGGATTATCTTTTTTTTCTAATCGGCATTCACTTAATCTGACATTTGCTAAGAACCGAATCCGATTAACTTCTTATCCATAGATTAAAAAGTGAACTGAAAATCGATTAGAAAGTTTCTAATCGCTAGTGATTAAGAAAATACGCCTATTTTTTGCATTGGAGCTGTCTGGTGTTAATCAGTAATGCTCGGATTAACTTTGGTGTTAGCTGTCGTTTCCGATTATCTTTCTTCTTATCTGGTAGATAATCGGAAATGTTGGTTCTTAGAAGAAAGATAACACCGAATTCTAACTTCAGTTCACGTTTCCGATTATCTTGGTATTTATTCTAAGAGAAAGTGTCGACCGAAGCGGTTATCTTACTTCTCGACGAAACATGAACTCACGCACTGGCAGCGCAATCGGTCCTCTGAAGCTCTGGTGAGTTGGTTTGGCTCACTGTACCCTTCCATGGTTTGCATGAGCTGTCCAGATACTTCAGTCTCTGACGCCCCCTTACTTTCCTCCTTTCTGTCCTTCCGGTCACGGTCAAATTCTCTAGATCATGCTTTTTCAAGACATGTCCGAGGAAAACAAGTTGACAAATTGTTTTCATCAGCGTATGCCTTATCACTGCTGTTGTTGTTACATCCCGAATAACTATTAAAATGAATTGAAATGAAAAGAACTTGAATGAAAGCTGCAGTGCATGGCGTTTACTTTACTGTGGTTCATTTTCTTTCAGTTTATTGCATTCTGTTGCTTTGAACATGCCATATTGTTGCCGAGAACACACGTGTAACACCGAGGTGCTATGCAATTAGTTCTGTTATTAGCTGTAGCATGTGGAATGTTTTACCATCGAGGTTCCAAACAGACAGCCACACACCCAGGTACCGTAGTAACGACTTTGACGAACTGTATTTTTTGTCATCATTATTATTTTATTATTATTATTATTATCTACAGTTATTAGTTATGTTTCTTTCATGGCTGTCATTTGACGAATAAAGGTGTATATATAGCAACCAAACCAGGAGTTGAACCCACAACCTCATTAAGTTTGACACCCTACTATTATGCCACCAAGCCAAGTATGTAGTAGAGGGCCATGCAGATGTCTGCTATAGGTCATATGGCAGGTGACGCTCTGTAGCTCTACAGTTTTTTTAACCTTTATATATATACCTTTATATAAATATAACTTTCCGGTTACATGTTCAGGTAAAAGCCAGGGCATTGTAGCCAATTAGAAGTTTTATGGTAACCTGGCAACCAAGCTAGTTTCATGTATTGCAGTGGTTTGCCAAGGTGTGAAAATAACACCAAAGCCACATATTGCTTTATTGTGTATGGTTGGCATTATATTCTTATTGTTTACTGTTATTCGTGTATGTGTGTTTATTAGTGATTTTTGTTAGTTGCCCCATGCTTTTGTTGACTTGGAACTTAACGTTGCCTAGTTACATACTGTTTTCGCATATGTATACCAGTGATACTAATAAGGGCCGTAACAGTGAAGGCCAGCTGAGTCAGGGCCGAGGTGAAACGCGATTGAGGCCATCACATAATGCAGAGGCTCCTTCTATTTTTGGAATTTAATTGTATGCACAGTTTTTTTTGGCACATCTACATAATATAAGTACAGTTACATAGTTATTGGTAGACATTTTCATCAAATTATCAGAAAATTATTCTTCCAAAATTGATTAGGCAGTTCTCTAAGGCCAAGGTTTACCTATTGCAATGTTGAGGCCACTCAATTTGGCCTTCCAAGAACTAACGTCGCTGATACAATATGTGCTTTTGCGTTAGGATGACTCAAGTGTCGTCTGTATGCCCATACTGTGTTGGTTTGTGTGACAATGTAGTATTAGCAGATAGCCAGTTAGCATTGTGTCAACATCTGTTGTTGCTGCCACATACATTAGTTAATACCTGTATGCAGGCGTTACTGTTAAAACCGAATCCAAATGTAGTAGTGTGTTGTTGCTGATTTCACACTCATGCGTCTGCTGGCTTGCAGTATTCTGTTTGTAGTAATTCCTTCTGTTACGTTTTTGAACTTTTGTTGCTCTGGCACTGTGACCAGTGATAGCAGAACCCGGGATCTCAAAGCCCTGGATTCCGGTCTTTTTCACCTATCCCGTATCCTGGGATAGGCAATGTCCCAATCCAAGGATTTCAGGATTACTCAACAATTAGTTAAATATACTTCTCTTTGACTGCTATAAGTGGTAACATATCAATTCTAGCCATTTGGTGAAATATTTCATGTGCGTAAGAGTTCTTGCTGTCAGTTGCATTTCGACAGTCACAGTCACTCCACAGTCCCTTACTTCTTACCTGTTTTTTGTCGTGCATCTTATGCATGAAAAGTCTAGAAGGCTGCTAGCCTATGAGGATAGTAAATGACGACCAATCTGTAAACCAAATCTCGTTAGCGGGATTCCTGGATTACAAATTTCTCAATCCTGGATGCTGGGATTGAGTAATCGATCTTGGTGTTGCAATCGCTAACTTTAACTACAAGAAAAGAAAGAAGCTGGTCGTATGAAAGACCAGAATTAGTCCCCTAGTAGCCTAGTTGATTAGGATCATTTTGTTCACTGTTTCTGTTTTTCGTTGGTTAACCGGTTGATTTACAGGTGCGTAAGTGAAAACTGTAAAAACCATCATGAACTGATACTATGTAACTGATTGTCTGTAGGTCACAACCTAAGTTATTTGGTCCGTTGACTTTTTTCACGCTAATGCATATTTTCGCCAACTTTGCATTACATTTTTGTTGCCGTTCGATAATTCTACAGCTGATTGTTGGCGGGGCGCGTTCACCTGTGTGATCCCAGTCCCATACGGCAGGTGATGCTCTGTAGCTATGACATGGGTTTCCTTCAGAGACCGAACTTGATAATTGAAAATTTTGGTCCAAAAAAGCGTTTGGTCACGGATTCACCAGTTTGATCGAGATGGATCAATTTCCCACTAAACAGCATCGTGAAGTGACGTCATAATTCTGACCCTCCTCGGTAGAGATACGACAAATTTGCTTGTGCATTATTGGTGGACGTTTAGTTGCATCTCAATAAACCAGTCGGTCAAATCAGTCAGGACTGCTTTCCACCCCTTCAATGTAACTTCAATGTAACTTAGTGGTTCGCTTGGCGACATTGTTCAGCGTACATTACATTGTATTTCATGGTTTCCTCACATTTCACCATCAGGCATACTGCGTTATGTCACTGTTAGTTTACGTTCATGTATTATAATTTCATTGTTATGATTTCAGTTTGTGATGATGAAAGCTTACTGAATGGCCATGGCTACTTCACTGATAGGAATAATTTTTTGTTTCTGTTTCACTGTTGTGACTTAAGAAAGAACAGGACTTATTAACACAATTAGGCCGATAAAACAACTAGGCAGTAACACCAAAGTAAGCTTACATTATATTCCCGCCAAAGGCGGGATTCGTATATAGTGTGAGTCAGAAAATTTTTCCCCCCTGACGTGTTCGGACCATATTTTTCAAAGACTGCTAATTTTTAAGCGGCATTTTACACTCATACTCAAATCTGCTCTAAACTGCGAAATTTCATTCAATTATTCGTAACCTTGACAAAGTCATGCCATGTTGAGCGTGATCACCCAGATAATTTTTGCATTTCGCTTGAAGGCCCACTGTAAGGACCTTACTGAAAGTATGCATAGCCACCAAATTCACCAGACTTTAAACCACTCGACTGCTAACGTATGGGATGCAAAGCTGCAAACATTTTACAAACTCATTCCAAAGCCGAAGACCATTTTGGAGCTAAAAGGTGTGTTGCAGCAGATATGGGATGACTTGCTGCAGACTTCTGCAATATCGCCTCAAACGCATGCGCTTTGGCCGGTGGTAAACATTTTGAACATCAGATATGAACTTTTTTCCAGAGATATTTTATTGAACAAGATAATGTTCATACAAACACGGAGTCTGTCCAAAGCATTCGATGGCCCATCCCCGAAAACCACCCTATAGGCGCAAAAATCTCGCGAAAATCTCTTACACGAGGCGAGTTATAGCCAATTTTGTCCCAAATTTCGTTGCCATGGCAACCAGGGGAAGGGGAAGGGAACGGGGAAGGAAAATGAGGAAGAGAAAGGGAAAAGGGAAGGAGAAGG
>Ga0209367_1007230_pt1 | contig 15319 bp, 8 predicted proteins | sample WorMetLIZISLAND2_FD_187412 | JGI IMG/M metagenome (GOLD analysis project Ga0209367, IMG submission 187412) | Marine gutless worms symbiont microbial communities from Max Planck institute for Marine Microbiology, Germany - Olavius geniculatus... ... | reverse complement strand
GATACCCGTCTTCCACGCTTTGTTACACAGCTGGTGTATTTCTTCAATCAAGTGTGGTCCGCCGTGTTTGATCATTTCGCCTGTTATCCCGTCATTTCCTGGACTTTTGTTGTTCTTCAATTTTTTTACGGCCTTTTGTACTTCTTCTACCAGTATATCACCCTGGCTGTCGGCAAGTGGTGGCGAGATGTCTTTCAGCTCTTTGACAAGGTCATTGGATAATGATGTATTGTATTGTGCGTACTATAGGTACTTTATATATGCACATATCTCAGAAACTACAAAAGATATCATCCAGAAATTTTGCACACTTTATTACATACATGTGCTGAACACTTCCTGCAATTTTCATCAAATTCTGAGATGGTCGAGATGGTTAACAGTATTTCTATTCTCAGTATCTCTCATCTCGTTTTTCTTTTAAACATTTCAGTTCTTTTTAGTTTATGTGCTAGATTAAACTGACAGTTTATTTGTCAGTTTTCGAGTGCAAATTCTCTATTGTATTGTATTGTATTGTACGCCATTTGTTGAACTGACATGAAATGACCCAAATGTTTACTTTATATGTTGCACTTTTGGCACTATTTTGAGTAACTGAGTAGGCTCCTAGGGGGCATGAGCCCCCACTGCCTCCCTATGGCTACGCCAGTGCCAACAATACTGTACAAAAAACTGGGTGAGTGAGGCAAGTGGGCGTAAGTTAGAAGTTTATTTTGGAATGCAGTCTGAGTTCTGACTGCAGCAGTTGCGGTTACTGGTACTTTCACATTCTGTTTTACGTGCCGTGGGAATTTTTGTAGGCCTACGCTAGGCCAAGCCTAAACTTTCAGCGCATGAACCTCAGTGTAGCGTGCACTCGCATCATCTAGTGCCCATGATTGACAGCGCGTGACATTAGTCACTGCGCATTTAAGCCAATCGTGTGCTACATCTCATGAATGACCTTGTTTACGTTGCTATAGCACTGCCATGGCCGTGTCGCGGCGTCTTCGTAAACAATCGTACGTCAGCAGACGTCGATCGATGGCGTGGCAGTGGCAGCTGTGTATCGTTGCAATAAAATGCGTTATTGCTGATATTAGTTCACTTATAATGACGTAAAACACTACAGTACGTCGCCAAGTTGACAAAAGGAGGATTTTATTCGACAATCGGTATCGTTGTTTGAGTTTCTGTTCATCTAGCGTATCGTACCTGTATTCTAAGTAGCAGACAGTCCCTGCCACTTTTAGTGCCTATTTACAACAGACCTATCGACAGACTTTACGATAGATGACAGACCTACAAAGATCCTACCTATGTACACTTTTCAAGGGCTTTTAGGGCAATCGACGACGATAACAGACGCAATCGATGACGACAACGACCTATACGCAAATGAACGATTGACCTATGACAAAGAAGATTTTTAGTATACGAGAGACAGGAATATACCGGCGGTCAGGCTAGCTTATCGTGTCCATTGTCATGATCGACCCCAGGCGAAAGGTGAGGAAGTCTCTTAGTCGCTTGCTCCTCGAGTATCCTGCGATTGACAGAAGGTAATGATGTCCCTTTTTATCACTGTCACCTCGAGTACTACAACGATTGACAGAAGTGAAGACGTGACGTTTGTCACTTTTCTTCAAAGCCTTTTCCGTCAAATCGTATCAGCTTCCTCGATTTATTGGACAGTGACATTGAGTGTTCCTAAGCCTATCTGAACAATCGGTGGTCGTTTTCTCGGCTTTAGCAAGCTCCCCAGACTTTTTTCAAAGCTTCTTCCGCCAAGTCGACTAAACGGACAACAATAGGTCCTTCAAAGCCTCTTCCAACAAGAAGACAGTTGGAAGGTGAAGGGTAACCAGCCGTTGATATTAACCTGTTCTTACCTCGTATATCTCCTGATGACTTTTTCACCAAACCCCTATGTCCGTATTTGTTGCTATGTCCTTATCCTATGTTTTGCTCCCTATCCCTAAAAACTCCTATGTGCGGATCGAACGGTACGTGAATGTCCGTCGGACGTTGAATGCAGGAAGGGTGCAGCAATATTCACCTTTACCTTCAACCTGCCTTCACTGTCCAACGTACACCCTGCTACCTGTCCCTATCCGCCCATGGCGAGGTTAATCAGTTGGTCTTGAAGATGACGAATGACAAGAAGGCGCCACAGGCCGAATACCTTTACTTACTTCGATTTACAGGACCAACTGCATGGCTACCCTAAACTATCCCTTCCCAAAACAAATGAAAAAATGGCATTAGCCTTGCTGCTACCGTGGATGACAATCAAAGCTGGGTGACATTAACCGACGAACATGAATGTACGTTTTTAAGGGACAATGTCACTTTTCAAAGGGGAAGATGGTCCTGTATTTTTTAGGACACTGGTCTTATGTCTAAAGACAAGACCCTATGTCACTAAATCTAAGGCCCTTATGTCCGAAGACACTCGTCCTATATCGTTAGGACAATGGCTTTGCTGTCAATTGACAACGTACCTTTGTCAGTAGGACAAAAATGGACATTTAAGGGGTCTTTGACCTTATTCGAACGGTCACACCAGCTAAGAATGTCACCACGGCAGACAGATTACGTTTTGGTTTGGACTTACTTGTCACTCTACTTCATTCAAGTGACAAGGCATGCCCACCATGGACAATAGGTATGTTCCTTAAGGGAACACCAAACTACCATTCGTCATAGCTCGCTCTATCGAACTGGCAAGTGAAAAGTGACATACCCCTTATTTATACCCCTAGCTCGAAGGCGTGGTCTGCACCAAACGAGTTTTTCTTATATTTTAGCGTTATGGATGCAGGCTACTCTTTAGCTCTGGTTGAGAATACTCGATCAGCTCGGAAGCCTGATAGGGCAAGATTTTTGAGGATATTAGGTTGTATTTTTATAAATTAAAAGACGCAAAATTATTATTCCCAAAAATATAAGTGAGAGTTTACTGAAAAATAGAAGCATTTATATGAACTTTATAATCGCAAAGAATTGTGGGTTTAATTTCGAACGCGTCCGAAACTGACCGAATCCTAGAGCTTTGGCATTGTAAACAACCACTTTTCTGCGTTTTAATCGCTAAAAATATATTATAGCTAGGATAATGCGGACAACGTCATTCGACAGTTAAATGTCCGCACTTCCTTGAACGTCGGGGCGTTTTTGTCCGAAAAATGCTGGGGACTTAATTTTATGGGCGTTTTTGAAGTGACTCAAAAGGCTTTAGCAGTGGAGATTGGAATTTTTCGTGCTAAAAATATCAACTAGGGTGGGTTGTAGAAAAGAATTATGGCCAATACCCACCATCAAGATACGGAATATTTAAGCTTACTTTAAGCTAATTCTGATTAGTTTAAATTCGTTTGGTTTCTGTTTGCTTGCTGTTGGTAGATAAAAAGTGATCGCAAAATGGGTTGTGGTATGTCCACATCGAGACATCGCACGACACCAAACATGCCAGTCGCAGCTGCAAATAATGATAATGGTAATGCGAAAGTTTTCTCATCTGCTGAGACGCTTTGATTTGGTTTAGGTTTAATCATATGACTTATTTTGCAAATGTGTATAAGCAAAGTGTAAGACTAAGCGGGGTTTGAAAAGTAGGATTTTTCTGGTTTTATCGAGTTGCAAATTTTGCAATGCAGGGTCAGCCAAAAAATTAACACTCTTTTGGTATTTGAGTTTTTTTTCTCTGGTAATATGTTACACGCAAATATGTTAGATGCAATAATCTAGATATTTGCAATTATCTTTTACTCACATACTGTTTTGATTAAATGCTGTCGTTCTTTGTCTGCTGGCGTAAACATGATCTGTTGTTATGTGAACAAATTGTAATTTTATCAGGATTGCTTAGATTTATATTATTAACAATAAGCAATGAACGCTGTTTGATTCGCAATCTGCCTGTAAAGAAACGGTCATTGGTGTCGTGGGTTATGAAATAGGTAGGACAGAAGTTGAATTTTCGACAGAATTCTGACAGACAGCTGCAAACGTTTGACAGAAGAGATTAAGCCTATGATTACTCAAAAATTTAGTTTTGCCCCTGATTTTTTTAAATGGGCACTTTTATTGCAAATGTTTGCATTTGGAGACGGAAGTTTTTCAACAAGAAGCTTTTTGACAACTTTTTGACAATCCAAAATTTAGGATAAACAATTATGCCTTCTTTCCCGTTCACTTTACTGCCTCCCTGGCACGATGCCATTAGTTTCAAGGAAATTAGAAAACTTTCGACAAATAAATGATCACATTTAAACTGTAAATTAAATAGCAAATGTTACGATTGTTTAAAAGGTAATATGTTGTATTTTTACGCTCGACAGCAGTATGCTTCGCGCGTCTTAGTGCAAGCTAGGATCACGAAACCTTCACTGTTGGCTGCCCCGAGGTCTCTAGTTTATCGTGACAAAATTTCGTGCCACTGGGTGCAGGGGTTCCCCTCGAACGAGGGCGTCGAAGAGGGGTACCCCCTAAAAAGACGTTATTTTGCTGTTATTGGCTCGAATAGTGTGAAAACGGTTGCAGATAGGTACATACATGCTGCTTATCATAACAAGCACTGGTGACAGGCTTTTTGGATTCATGAACATCGATGACCTCGAACGACCTTGAACCCCTCAAAGAGAGGTTTTAGTGAATTTTTCGCTATTTTTGGATGCAGCGCACATTTCAACACTGAATTGCGAGTAAATGGCTGAGCACTGGTGACAGACTTTTTAAAATTATCAACATCGATGAGGCCGGCGCAGGCGGGCGTCAAAGACAGCTACCCCCCTAAAAAGTGGTTATTTTACCGCTGTAGCGTGAACACGGTTGCAGATAGGCACAGACATGCTGCTTATCATAACAAGCACTGGTGACAGACTTTTTAAAATTATCAACATCGATGACCTTGAACGACCTTGAACCCCCCAAAACGGGTTTTTAGTGAATTTTTTGCACAATTTTGTACTGCGACACGCATTTCAAGAGTGAATTGCACCAAAATGGCTGGAGATAGACCAAGACAACCTGCATATGAAATTTTTAGCATGAAATGTAGATTTTAGCAGTCCAAGTCCGGACCCTCTAGATTCAAGCAGGCTTGCGCACGTGGGTGTCAACGAGAGGTATCCCTGTAAAAAGTGGTCATTTATACTCTATTGGTTTGTCTAGCGTGTAAATGGTTGCAGATAGGCACAGTCATGCTGCTTATCATAACAAGCACTGATGAGGAGTTTCTTACGAATGTCAACATCGATAACCCTGAGTGACCTTGAACCCTGAAAAAATATTGATTTAACGTGATTTTTTGGCGATTTTTGGCTGCAAAATAGTGAACTACGACGAAATGGGTGGAGATAGACTAAGATTACCTGCTAACAGGAACTGCTATAGGCTTTCGCGCGTCTCGTGAGCTTTGCTCAAATTACTTGTTTTGGCTCACGAAGTAGAGGAAGAAAATAAATTACTCACGTACAAGTCAATAAATGTTTGTAGCTATGCCGGTTTTAGAAAGTGATGCATGCATACTATTGATCTGTTTGGCTGATTGTAGAATTTCAGAAGTTTTCCACCAGCACAGTTCCCGAACCGTTGTCACCAAGATTTATTGTTATTGATGGCAGTAATGTTGCAATGAGGTAAGTTAGTCTACATTGTCAAAACAAAAGTTTGCAAGTTTTTAAAAATTTTTATAAAATACGTATTTATAACATTGTATTGTTCCTGATGGTAAATTAACCACAGTTTTGTTTAGCTAAGAACAATGGGACAATTTTGCGAAATTGTGCATAGGCCTCCTTAATTTTGATACAGCTGTTGTATTTAAATTTTGCTATTTAGTGCTATAACAAACAGTATTGCTGCTATTTTATTGCAGTCACGGAAACAACAAAATTTTTTCGTGCCGTGTTATCAACATTGTGATAGAATTTTTCAAGCAACGGGGTCATTCAAAGGTGGTTGCTATGGTGCCACAGTGGCGGCTCCAAAAACCTACTATAGACCATCCTATGTCAGAACAGCATATTCTGAAAGTACTCAAAGATCAAGAAACATTGGTGTTGACGCCATCACGTAGAATTGAAAATCGCAACATTTGCTGTTATGATGACAGGTTAGTATCTTGAATCTTGTATTCTTGATTTGGTTTTTGTGTTTGTCATGAATTGCAAATGTAAGCAATGTTTTGTTGTTTCTTTTTTTGTTATTCGTTGAAATGTTTGATTTTTAATTTAGGCTATTTTAATAGAGTTAAGCGTTTTTTGAAGACAAAGCAGTTGAAAGTTTGGTGTAGACTGGAACGATCGAACAGATGGAGCAAACTTTTTGTTAACCTGCTTAAAACGATGCACAAGTAGAAGCATGCAGTGGTAGTAGACTATGCATAAGAGTTCAGCTTAAAGTTTGTGTGCTGACGAAAAGTGGATATTTTAAACATTAAGTGTAATGTATTATTGTAATACAAAATTATATCAACGATTTGCATTGTTAAAAATGTTTGTTAAATTTTTGTTGCAAATAAAATAATGATGTTATAAAGTGGATTAATTACTTACTTTTTTGTGTTCTCTGCCGTTAATATTTTGCTAGGTAACACAGCAAACGTATTTAAGGTTTGACTGGATGTGTGACGATCATTCAATTTCAAATTTTTTAATACAGTAAGCAAGTTGAAAACTAGCAATTATTCAATAATGTTATATATTTATTTTTATTCATTTATTTAAATAACACAAGCTATACCCAATGTGTGCAAAAAGTGGCTCATCCATATGAAATCTTAAATTAACAACCACCGTCCTGCAGGGAATGAAATAGAATTTCACACGCACACAATGTTGAATTACTAACGGAAAATTTCTTGAAAATTTGTTTTTTTTGGCTAAGTGCTAAGTCGAGAATTAAGTACGATGTCATCTGTCATCTGTTGTTTTTCTGTAGCACATGTATTGTGGCTAAACGGTAGGTTGTATGGATCGGCGATGGTACCATTGGATAAGGTGATGGTGACTACCTATAGGCTGTCAGTAGTAATCATGTTTTTATCTGCAGCGGTTTGACCGCAATTTTAAATGCAAAGTTGCTGCCTGCAGCCATCACCCACGTGCGCCAAATTACTGCATTGTATTTTAGCATTGATTGTAACGTTTGATACAGCAGCGTGTATGGGACTGCAGTCACTCTGGGAAATCGCTTTTTTGCGACCAGCAGTCAGACGCTGGCTTTTGGTTATAAGCTGTACGTTTAACTGCCCACCCTAGCAACAGCCAAGCATCTTGTGTTTGAAATATTTTTTTTTGGTTTTTGGAGCATGTAAAGGAAAATATTATAGACGTTTTTGTATTAGTTTTTTATGTATAGATTAGACTAATATTATTAAACTCGGTTTGAGATCAAAGGTATACTGGATGGTATTTTTTGAAACACAGTGTAACGTTGCATCAATATCTATATTATGGCATAATGACTGTGTGCAGATTTATGCTTGATCTGGCCATTAAGACGGAAGGTGTTATTGTCACTAATGATAACTATAGAGATTTATATGAAGAAAAGACTGAATACCAGTTTGTCATTAAACACCGGTAAGCACTCAGATGTTAATTTTTGTAATTTCATAATTTTGTAATTTTGTACGGTAAGCTATATACCATGACGTCTGAGGCGGATGCAATTTTTTCTCGTAAATTTTGATTGTGCCAATAAATCTAGTCAGTTTCGACTGCCAGTATCTCTGTAGGCTGTTAGCCTACTATATCGCATGCATTTAGTTTGGTGTGGGCGGCTGTTGACGAGTGATGCCATCGTATGTTGTCCGTCTGTCTGACCGCCCGTTCGTCGGGTGTAGCATTTGCGTTTGCTGTGGTCAACGTTGTACTACATCGACTTTTCTTTGAGCGGAACTTTAAAGCTTTCTTTTGGCAACGAGAACACCGTTAAATTTGGGGTAACGCAGAGGTAGGGTAAAGAAATTGGCGTTTTAGCCAATAAGTCGTCGTATATCGAAAACGGTAAAATAGTGCCAAGTTACTAGTGCCAAGTTACTACTGAGCAGTAATAAGAAGCTGCACAAATGCTTTCGATTGATACCAAAATCATCGACCTTGTATGAACATGAACGGTCATTATGCACTTAGCTATACTAATCATACATATTTTGAAGCTCATGACGAAACATTGAAAAGAGGTAGAGCCGTAGTATCAGCAGCAGAATTATAGGCCTAGCCTTAGAACTCTATTTTCAGGTGGCATAAACTTTATGCGGATATGTGAGTTCCATAGTAAGGGCACGAGTGCAGTGCAGGGCACCAAAACAGCATTTAAAAGAATTCCAATTTTCATATCTTCGACACCTTTAGCGCTAAGACCATTCCTACTATAGAACATCATAAAGTACCTTATCGGTCTGTGATCTACCACGACTTTGCATGAGCCTACCATGGTCTCATTCCATCCTACGTCACTTCGCTTACTTACTTCTGTGTCCGCGGCACAGATCCCTCCTCCACCCACTGTACCGCCTCTACCATGGTGGGCTATGGAACTATCGGGTGTCACATCTCTTTTCCACAGGTTAAGTGCCTCACCGGCAGAAGACACTTTATTACCCATGGTGGGAAGGAGCTCTTGCCAGTAAGGTGTTTGGCAAAGATATTGTTCGATACTAAGGACTCCTATATGTCACGTTCACATTAGGTCCTGTGCTGCGATTGTTCCACGTGGGATCTCTCCTCGCAGTACTTTTTCACAGACAGCGGTCGGCCAGTAAATGGTAGTAAATGTCGACAGACCTTGACCATCACGTACTTAGAAATATATGTTGTTTTGTGTGAAAGATAAAGTAATTTAAGTTGGGTTCGTTTTTGGTCGCCTTACACGCTATAGACCTATGTCTTCTAAGTAGCAGACAGTCCCTGCCACTTTTAGTGCCTACTTACGACAGACCTATCGACAGACCTTACGATAGACGACAGACCTACAAAGATCCTACCTATGTACACTTTTCAAGGGCTTTTAGGGCAATCGACGACGATAACGGACGCAATCGACGACGACGACGACCTATACGCAAATGAACGATCGACCTATGACAAAGAAGATTTTTAATATACGAGAGACAGGAATATACCGAATGTCCGTCGGACGTTGAATGCAGGAAGGGTGCAACAGTATTCACCCTTACCTTCAACCTGCCTTCACTGTCCAACGTACACCCTGCTACCTGTCCCTATCCGCCCATGGCGAGGTTAATCAGTTGGTCTTGAAGATGACGAGTGACAGGAAGGCGCTAATGATGATCACCTGATGCTGTCTGTCTTTTACGTTCATATGACTTGAAAACTACGCAAACCGCCGTAAAAAATGCAAAATTGTTGTGGACATTTCCCAAAGCATGGTGATAGGCCTAATTGGTTTGCAGTTTGCAGTTGAGAAAGTTGAGGATTACAAATAGAGTTGCACAGCCCTGGACAGCCACACAATGTCGGTACTAGGTCGACATATTTTTCTCTAGTTTTACGACTTTCTGCTGTGTTCTTCAGATTGTTGCAGTATTCATTTGTTGATGACTTTTTCATGATACCGGAAGATCCGTGTGGCAGGCATGGACCCTCACTTGACGAGTTCCTCAGAATGCCTTCGACATCATCCAAGTTAGATTCACCCTCATTCACACATCGTCTGACTGTCAATGTGCTGTTGAATAATATCACCTTTTTCTGATTTTTGCTGTTTTCGATGTGTCACTCATTGCATGTCGCCGTTAACAAATGTATAAACTGATGTTTTGTACATTTATATTTGCTGTTTTATTACAATAACAAAGTTTTTATGTTGATGTGTCTATAAACCGTCTGATTTCCATGGCCATGAAGACACTTAACCTTAAATATTTTGGGGTCACGATTTTGATCTTTAGGAATCACGTGACGTCACCGGAACGTGACCATCGAACTCAGCGATGGCGCTTTCCTATTGGTGGTCAATGATGACCATGCATCTATCTTGCACGGATACGGAGATATGGGGCTTCAAAAATTTTGGGGTTACGAGTTTGATCTTTTGGGGTCACGTGATCATTTGACTCGGCATATGTGGTTTCCTACTGGTGGTCCATTGTAACCATGCATCTATCGTGCACTGTTACGGAGATTTGGGGCCCCAAAGATATTGGGGTCACGACCTTGACCTTTTGGGGTCACGTGACGTCATCGATCACGTGACCATCGGACTCGGCGTGGGCACTTTCCTATTGGTGGTCAATGATGACCGTGCATCTATCTTGCACGGATACGGAGATGTGGGGCTTCAAAGATTTTGGGATCACGAGTTTGACCTTTTAGGGTCATGTGACGTCATCGGTCACGTGACCATTCGACTCGGCATATGTGGTTTCCTATTGGCGGTCCATTGGAACCATGCGTCTATCTTGCACCGTTACGAAGATATAAAGCCTCAAAGTTGCATTTGCCCATGTTAAAGGCCAAAAGTTCACTGCGCAATAGTGCGCATGCTCCGTGTCACGTGACCTGTAGGCAGGGGGTTCAAAATAACCACATATTGGGAATTCCCAAGTCCATATTGCCTATTTACTATACAGCTTCTGTGAGGCTACGATGACGATTAAGGGCCGTTTGTATGTGAAAATTTTATACATAGGCATTTTTTTCACGGCCAAAACGTTGACTGTGCATGCCCCGTGTCACGTGACCTGTGGGTAGGGGGTCCAAATTGACCACATATTTGGAATTCCCGAGGCCATATTGCCTATTCACTATACAACTTTTATGGGCCTACGATGACGATTAGGGGCCGTTTATACGTGAAATTTTTATACAGGAGTGTTTTTGGCCGAAAATTTTAGTCCGTTTTGGGCCCAATTTTCGACTTTGGGGGGATTTTTCAGGGGTTAGATAAGATATTAACTTCGAATTTTCTACCCCTAAAAAGGCACACCCTTGCGTGAGACCGCGTCGTTTGAGCCATCGTGCGTGAAAATCCGCTGGGCGGTTTGACCTGTAGGTTGGTCAACAAAAAAAGGTATATATATATATATACTAGAAAAATTTTCGTTATATTTCACCCATTTGCCGAGAAGCCCCAATGGACGGATTTGCACGAAATTTTGCAAGGGGTCTGGTGGACATAATCACCTATTTCAAATTTTGTGTCGATCGGTTGAGAGGTTTCGGATCTGCACGGGGTCGAATTTTGCCATTCTCCCTTTACTTATCCGGTCGCCATTAACACAGGGCTGCGCTACTGCGCGCCTGTGATAAGAAAATCGTGAGCTTTCGCTGCTTGTATGTGTGTTTGAGTTTCTTTCTGGAATTTCTAGGGACTACTAGGCCTTTTAGGCGGGCAGGAGCCTTAGTAACTCGAGCTCGCGTGTTGCAGCCACACTGCTGTGACATGGTGATCTCACTACCCCCCCAAAAAGTTGTCATTTTGTTACTATCGGCTCGTCTAGCGTGAAAACAGTTACAGATAGGCATAAACATGCTGCATATCATAATAAACAGTAATGACGATTTTTTAGGGGTATCAACATTGATGACCTTAAACCACCTTGGATTTCTACAATTATGGGTTTTAGTAATTTTTTTGCGATTTCGAGTCGCGACACACACATTAAAAGTAAATTGCGCCGAAATGGCTAAAAATCAAGGCGAGGCGCATTCATCTGTGTCGGGTGGCAGGTAACAATGTGTGATCCCATACGGGAGGTGACGCTCCGTAGCTCTGAGAGGGGCTTTCCACAAAAAGCTGTATCGCCATTTTTAACCTTTTATAGACAAAGACAACTTATATTTGAAATTTTCAGAATTGAACGTAGATTTTAGCAGTCCAAGTCTCGATCCTCTAGGTATAAGGATGCCTGCGCATCTGGGCGTCAAAGAGGGAGGCCCTTTAAAAAGTTGTTATTTTGCCGCTATTGTCCCGTCTAGGCCTAGCGTGAAAACGGTTACAGATAGGCACAGACACGTTGCTTATCATAACAAGCACTAGTGTTGAACTTTTCAGCAGGTGTCGATCGATGACCTAGAATAACTTTACCCCCCCCCATTCAAAGGGGGTTTTAGTGTTTGCTTTTTTGCAATTTTCGGCTGCGGCACACGTTAAAAGAAGGATATGCGCCGGAATTAATAGCGATAAACCCGGATAACCTGCGTATGAAATTTTTTTACCATAAAACGTACATTATTAATCATCTGAGTTTCGACCGCCTAGGTTTAAGGAATCTTTCGTACGGAGGCCTCATATTTGGGTACTCTTTCAAGACGCATTACTCTTTAATTGCACGTTGTACACTGATTGCCCAGATTGCAGAGCCGATGCTGTCGCGCGTTACGTGAGCTTTACTCAAGTTACTTGTTACTAAACAACCTGGTGCGAGGAATGACAGTTAAACGCTGTTGTGTTTTGCTACGCAGCCTTCTTATATTGTCCGTTCTCTCTCTGACCCATACATTGAACATGTATAACGTAGGCTACAAAGCGCGTAGTGCGTAAGCGCGAAATGTGGCCATGTGTAAAGTACGGAACAAAATGCGAATTTTACGTCGAATGGGTAGACAATGAGTCTTATAAGCTATACCTAAATAGAACAGTAGGACCACTAGTAGTGAATAAGCTGTTAATTTGATGCGAGCCTGGCCCGGTAAAATACTCATTTATGAATATTAAGTGATGCCCATAATAGGGTGTTTGCACGATCCAGCAAACGTCCAGCAAACTTCCAGCAGACTTCAAGCAAACGTCCAGCATTAGCACGTGTATTTTGAATACATTTGCTGGAAGTTTGCTGGACGTTTTCTGGATCGTGTTAACACCCCATAACGCTGTGGCACGAGCAAAATATACTAACGTACGTGGGCAACCTAATGAAAAACTTAGTTTTTGTAATACCCGTTTACACGAGGAAGCATACATGAAGCAAACATGAAGTACACATGAAGCACACTTAGAACAACCTTAAAGCAAACTTGAAGCAAACTTAAAGCACACGTCGTGCACGTGTATAGGCTATTGAATACCGGTGCGTGTACTTCATTTTTCATTAAGCTGCCCGTGTACGTTGTATACGGGGTAAACGGGTATAACATTGTGAATTTTTCAGTTCACGGCCGCCACAACACGGATCGTCTGGCGGCATCTCCGATGGACCGAATAAACCAGTTGTCGCTGTCGGTGGCACATCGTTTCCAGCACAGCGTTTCCCTGCGCAGTCGTCGTCCTTCCGCCAGCCAGCAACCAACTCACGAGGTCACTCTGACGTGTGTGGACGCTGTGGTAGGCGCCACGGTTCTTCACAATGTAAGGCGATGTTTGCTCGTTGCTTTAAGTGCAACAAGCTAGGGCATTTTCAGGCTGTGTTGGACGCGTTGACGATAGCTGAAACGCGCGAAACATTACGTGTTATCGCACGTAAAAGGCAAGCTTTCTCAAATTTTGGTTAAAATAGAGGATGTGAAATGCTTAATTTGGTCCTGCATGAAACGCGAAAATTGAGCCAACAATAAGTATGCAACTGGTCATAACTCAACTGATTCTCCTTTCAGAAAGTTGTTAATTCAGCACAATTTTGCTGCCTGCCTATGAAGTTAATAGTATTGTTTGTTTATTTTTTGGTGAGTTAAGTTAACAAGTAGACAGCAAAGTCGAGTTAAATGAACAGTTCTCTAAATAATTAGTGGAGTTCGAAGTTTGCAAACAACAAAAAAAATTCACACCGCAGTTAACTCACCGACAGATAGGCTAATAAGACTCATCTACAGGCTAACCAAATATACTAAATCTTTTTATCTAGTATATTTGGGCTAACTTGAGTAACCATAGTAGCTTGGCAGCAAAATAGGCAATTTTTATCAGGGGTTTGGACTATGGACCAGGTGCTTTGCATTTTCACTATGAAGCGATGAGCCATTAGTGAATGCTAGGCTTAAGTATACCCACAGATTAATGACTTTGGTTCTTTCTAGTTAAGATACATGAAACCGTGCCGCCGTGCTTTGAAGTAGTTAACTGTAATGTAGCCTTATTATATCCGTCTATTTCTGTATTCTGTCAAAGACATTTACCTGTTTCACTGTATTTCTTTGTTTTGTATAACTATGTGCTAAGTCATGTATGATAGGTAAGGTAAAGTTTGTGTGCGTGATATGGACTTGTACGTGCACGCTATATAAGGTTATTATTTTTCATTTTTTCAAAGACATTGGACACTTACATTTTCTTTTATTTTCACAGTGTAGCACGAGCAAGAATAAGTGCAGTTAGATTAAATTTAAAAATATACACAGTTTTGCATAAATACAGGGAGACTTGTTTGACTGTTTGGTAAATTTGTACACTTAATTTTTAATTCACGCCTAAAATTTGATAGTCGCTCACTTGTACTTAGGACGTTGAACTCAGTTATTCAGCTGTCAGAGCAATAATGAAAATAAAGCTCACATTCCACCTTCACTAAAATTGACTTGTTGACTTAGAGCTTAAAGCTCAAACTTCATATTCAAGTATGCCGACTTATCGAATTTGAGTTTAATGAATACAAATTATCATGCTATATATATTGAGATTATTCTGAAACAAAATATCGCGTATGGCGCTACGGGGTGAGCGTAATCAGAGTATTCTCACGACTCTGCGTGCCAGAGCGAGATCGGATGACTATGCGATTTCTCCAGGAGAGACATAACATTCTCGGGAGACCAAATGGTCATCCGAAATAATATTTAAACTTACCCGCTAGGCCTAGCATTTGCTAGACCTAGCGCCCAGAATTTATAGTAGGCTAAATTTAAATCAAATCATTATGCCGGCATACTTGAAGAACAAAATTTGAAATTAGGGTAAAAGACAACGTATTTATAGACCGTTTCACGAAAATGAAAACAATGAGAAAAGAAAAAACTTTCGGCATTCAGATAGTTAAATGCGGACGATTAGTTTAATATTAAAGTCCATACTTCATAGCTTAATATGCCGACTCGTCGAATTGAGAATTAATAAGTATAAATTATGGTATCACATTAAAATTATTTTGAAACTAAATTTTGCGTACAGCATCACGTGGCGAACGTGGTACGGAGATTTTCCGTGACTCTGCGCTGGCTGAACGGAGCAGGTATGAGTCTGATTCGTCAGAGAACGATCATATTATTATTGTTATTATTATGCACGAAAATTATTACCGTGGCATTTAGTCTAAGTAGACTTCAAGGACACGTAACATAATTACACTAAGAGTCGACATGTTCGGCAAACAGAAAACTAAAAAAACTAGAATGAGCGTCACTAGTAGGATGTTGCGAACAAGTACGTCTTCAGA
>Ga0209367_1007229_pt1 | contig 15320 bp, 10 predicted proteins | sample WorMetLIZISLAND2_FD_187412 | JGI IMG/M metagenome (GOLD analysis project Ga0209367, IMG submission 187412) | Marine gutless worms symbiont microbial communities from Max Planck institute for Marine Microbiology, Germany - Olavius geniculatus... ... | reverse complement strand
GGGGGGGTGGTATAGCCTAATGTAGAACCTAAATTATATACTAACTTGACTTAATGTTTTGATTCCTCGTCTCCCAACGTAAACTGATCTCCCACTGATGCCTATCTCTGCCAATTTAATAGGCCTACAGTGCACTTCTGATCAGTTTTAGACTTGCGGATCACCATTTCCAATCTGGTCCAGTTTTTTCTACTAGCTGCTTAGTACTGTAATTCGCCTTCACTGTCGACCAAAGTTAGTTTGCTGCGAAATGCGGTTTTAGTCCAAAATGTTCAACTATCAAACGATCTGCGGACCTTCTAGCTATACAGTTAAAAATGTTTTCGAAAACGGGATAAAGATGAAAAATAAAAATAGGAAAAAGGAAAGAGAAAAAAGGGAATTAATTATGGGAGGAATAAGTATATAGACTACCAAAGGCGGTCGACGATCGACGAATTTCTAGCGGTTTAATCCTGCAGCTATAAGACCGACCATTGCTTGCTACCTACTCAACTGCCGGAAACCGATATCATAAAAGAAAGCCCAGCTGTCGCTAGAGAAGACGCGCTACATCCTATACAGTTGCTGTTGCAGTACTTACCTTCAAGGTCATTTAAGGTCAATAATTTTTATCTCATCTGAAAAGGCTTATGCCACTACCTATTAGTGATTAATAGTAACCTTGATCCTACCTCTCATCGTTTCCGAGATGTGGCCACTTGTAGCTTGAAATTTTCCATTGAAAATTGCGGCCAAACCGCTGCAGATGGAGACATGGTTACTATCGACAACCTATAGGAAGTCGCCAGTGTCCTATCCGATGGTACCATCGCCGATCCCCTGCGATTTACCGTTTAGCCACAATACATCCGTGACAAATGGACGGACGACATGTCGTGCCAAAGACGCCGTACAGCATAGCTATAGCGTGTGAAAAAATAATAACGACATTGTGTGGACTTACACCGCAGGAGCCACCAGCATGCAGTCATCGAAATCGTCATTATCATCATCATCAGCAGCAGCAGCAGCAGCAATATGGCGTATAAAAATAGCGACAGGCGAATCACGACAGATATTTCGGCTTCGGCTTCGCTGACCCGTGACGAACTCATTGTTGTCGCTAGCTAGCCCTGGTGATAACAAGCGCTCTTGTAACGACGACTGCTGGCTGATAAATCGGATTTATTTCATCAACGATCTTGTCTCGTGTTGTCCGCACGTTCACTGATGCGTGAAGGCAATTTACACGCATAGTAGCTTCATCATCCTGCCCGATATCGTACGGCGTCATAGGGCTACTCTACTATCCCCGTCGATTTCGTTCAATAAACCGCAGAAAACAATTAACAATGCTCCACGTTTCTCTGCTTTCATGCAGTCTCCTCGTTAATACTAGAAATACGTTCTGTGGAACGAGGTATCTGTCCCATTGCCACGCTAGCCTAGCAGCTGCGTTTCAGCGTTTGACGCTCTTGTGAGCCTGCAGCCAATTTTGTCTTTGAATAAAAACGGCTGGTTGCCATGACAACAGGGGTCTTCAGGGGAGAAATTTACATGACACCATTGCATAGTCCGGGCCCGAAAATAGGGAATAGGTGAAAACAGCGTGCAATTATCTTTTGCGGGAGCCGAGTTATAGTCCATTTTGTCCCAAAATTCCTTGCCATGGCAACAGCGGTTGGCAGGCGAAAAATTTAGACCACTATCGGATAGCCCGAGTCCGAAAATATGGGTGTAGGTGAAAACAGCGCACATTTTTTTTCACAGAGGCCAAGTTATAGTCAATTTTTGTAGCAAAATTCGTTGCCATGGCAACAGGGGTCGTCAGGGGCGAAATTCAAATGACACCATCGGATAGCGGGGGCCCGAAAATAAGGGGGTAGGTGTAAACAGCGCGCATTATTTTTAAAGGGAACGAGTTATACCGCTTTGAGATCTCCATTGGCTGTAATGCAAAATTTGCAACTTTTGAATCGTTGCTATGGCAACAGGGATCGACAGAGGGTAAATTTATATAACACCTTTAAATTGCCCGACCCCGAAAATAGGGGGTAGGTGCAAACAGCGCGCAATTATCTTTTATGGGGACTGAGTTATACCGCTTTGAAGTCCCCATAGGCCGTAATGCAAATTTTTCAAAATTGGGGTAAAATAGGGGAAGGAGTTATCAGATTTTTATCTCAAGCAAACTCAATCTTACTTTTCGGGCCCCGAATCACTGTGCAAAATTTCATCAAAATCGAATCAAAATTGCGGCCGTAGGAGTGTTTACAGACAGACAGACTGACAGAATGACAGACAGACGCAAGTGATTTTATAATCTGTCCCATGCAATGCTATAACATACGACCGCCAAATGAAACTCCAATTTCCAAGTATAGGCCTGTTAACAGTCTGTCTGTCGTTCAGTCAGCCTTGACGAAAGTGATGTGAAAATCACGTACGACGTCTTCTTCTTCTTCTTCAGTAGATCATGGTCAAACTTCATCTTGTTGAAGACTCCAGACCATGTCGGGTAGTTGACAGTGTGAAGTGTAGAACGTGTTAAGCCAACAGTCACAATGCCACAACGACTGTTGGCAGTCCCTCGCTCCTCGCTACAGTACGTATTACTTACCTTAAATTTTCTTTGGATCTCGTCAGTGCTAGCAAACCTTTTGATGTCGGTGACGGAAAGATATTTGCACAATTTGTTATTATAATACAGTTGGGGTAACCGCCTAAATGGTTTTCTTTTTGTCATGTATCACCATCGCTAGCCTTATCTGTAAAAAAGTGCGTTGCATTTCGATTTCCGATGTCCACGTGACAGGCTTACTCGTCGCATAGGCGCGTTATCAAATACAGTGCGGCGCCTTCATTCAATCTCGCAGTCACTGCCAACCAGACACGGGTTTATCACGATGGTATATAATGGGTGTTTACACGATTGAGCAAACATCGAGCAGCCAGCTGGACGTTCTATGGTAATTATTGTAACCACTCGCTGCTTTCGCTTCGTCTTTTGTACTGCGTGATTGCAAGATCTCACCTTCATGGGTACCTTCGGCCCCGAAAGATAGGCGGTCACTCATGTTAGTAATGAGTTCATGTTAAACCAAGGGTTGCCGACGAAACGGTCTTCGTGAAATGGCCGTGAACGGACAGAAATAGTTACTATTAAACAGTGGATTTCGTTTGGATGAAGGGTGCTTCGTTGGTTTTCGTTGCTTCGTTTAGGAAGGCGAAGGCTCAGCACCTTGTCAGTCGATGTGCTCTGTCCGAGCGCTCGATCAAACTGATCAGTTGTCATCACTGCGCTTCGCCTTTTATACTGCCGGAGCCGGCCGAAAGGGTCTAGGCACGGCCCTCTAGATCTACTAGATCGAGAGGGCCGTGGTCTAGGCTGCCTATCACGCGACTGCCATTGTCATAACATAACGTATTTTCTAGCAATTGTTTTTTCGCGGCGATGATTGCCTCGCGTATTCATTACATGAAAAGTACGACGAATGCTTCTGAAGTGGGTTGGTGTTGTAAGTAACGGTAGGACGTTGGATTTGCGATCACAAGGAAGTCGGTTCGACTTCTGGTTGGATCACTCTCAAGTGGTTAGTAACCGGATGATTGCGGACAGATAAATCATGTCGGTATATAACCAACACCAAGGTCAACTCCACTTTTTATCTCTCTGGGGTGGGTTAATCGAGTACCGACCAGACTCTCTAGCTGAGTTTAAAGCAGTGCGCGTTCATTTGCGTCTGGTGGCGATTTAAAACTGTGTAATCCCATATGGCAGTTGACGCTCCGTAGCTTTGGGGTGGGTTTCCTATTAAGAGATATATAGGGTGTTTACACGATCGAGCAAACATCGAGCAAACATCGATGGCTCAAGCAGGCCGATTGGAACCCCGCCCCCTGGCTCAAATGCAGGCCTAGGCTTAAGCTCTTAGCCCACAACTGATCACGTGTTATATAGGCCTTCCAATTACAACCCGCACGCAGAGATGGACACGGGTCACTTTTTTGGACCCGGATCCGACCCGACCCACAAGCGTCCGATCCGTGACCCGACCCGACCCGCCAAAATTGTCTACAATTTGACCCGCGACCCGACCCGACTCCATGCAAATGCAATGCGTTACATTACAGACTATATTTTTACAATAAAAAAGCAGCACTGTGCGAAATACTGAACATGAATACTTAAGGAAAGGTAACAGTTTTTGCCAATCGCTGAAATTTTTCATGCCTAAGTTGAACGCACATGACTAATTATTCGTGTAAAAAGTTTTCCTCTACGACTTAAAGCTTAGCCACAATACATCCGTTACAGACAGACAGATAGAAGGACGACAACCATGCCAGTAGCTTGATAGTTACTTAAGTGCGGTCGTCTAAAAACTTAAAGTAAAAAATAAATACGCAGTTCTTCAATAACTACGGGTATTATTTTTTTATCCTGGGTATTATTAGGCTTTTTTATTGTACGATTTATTTTAAGGTGTCGTAAAGTTACAACGGAGGCTAACTGCAAAGACACTTAACACAGTGGACGAAATGGAAAGTTAAACAGAATGTTTGCGTCTAAATTGAGAAAACATGAAACTAAAAAAGATTTCAATTTTGAGACGTTGTCTAAAAATTTCAAGCGATGGCGCTGATATGACAGATGATGGCAAATTAAAGTACGTAGCTAAAGCATAACCTCATCAAAAGTAACGTTTTATCAGATGTTCAATATTTAATAATGTTAACGTCATTGTGACAACTTTATCCGTCACATGGCTGAAACAACTTTGCTTAACGTTTACCACAAAATACAGTCATAAGTCAAATATTTTCTACAGTACAAAGGCTTCAACGACTTCTTCTTGAGTATGACCAAGTTGTCAAATAGTTCGTTTAGTTCGTTTCCTGCTGCTTTAGTCTGGCGTCTACCAGTCGTCTATTCACACTTCAAACGCGCGGTAGGTTTACGAATTACTATATAATCGTCTGGCTGGCAGAGCTATAGTGCAACGAATACTCGTTACGCGGTCTCCTGCTGGGTGTTTTCCGGGTTCCCTAAAATCGGTGTCATGCTGTCGGCTGGCCCATTGTTAACGTTGCAAACTGCGGCTGCGACTGATCTCATGCAGTGAAAGTCTTCGGCGACTCGGCGCAACTGTCGTCGCTCAGTTTTCTGCTGCCCACTGTCACGTCGTAAAACTACTTCTAAAATTACTTGTAACCATCGCTGGTTATCTGATCTTGAACTACACACTGGTCGGTGCTGTTCTGGCCAATTAAGTGACAACAGTAAGAATACGAATGATGGAAAATAATGCACAAAAATGTGCGGTAAAATGTAAGTCTGACCCGCGACCCGACCCGATCCGAGGATGGACCCGATCCGTGTCCATCTCTGTCCGCACGCCCTCCTAATTAGCATGCTAATTACCATAGCTCGTCGAGCTAGCTGAATAAATACTAGCAAACATCGAGCAGACGTCGAGCAATTAGCACGTGTATTTTAAATACATTTGCTCAATATTTGCTCGATCGTGTAAACGAGGCACAACGCACCGAGTGAAGTGTAGATGATGACTACGACGACGCCCACGAGCAGGACGACGCCGGTGGTAATAAACAGTCCGTTCAGAATCGTCTTCAGTATCGGGTAGCTGTCCGTCTGATTCTGGTTGATCTCCTGCAGTCGTTGAGCCGTCTCGCCGTCGTCCGTGTCGACGCGATTGTCCTGCAACAGTCGCACAACTTTCTTGAGCATCGTGTACTCGCGCCGGCTGCGCAGCCGCTCGCCCCAGCCCGCCGACGCCGCAGCGGCCGTGGTCGCCGGTGCGGCCACCATGTCGTCGACCGAAGGCCCCGTCACTCCGGCCCCGGTAATCCCGGCCCCCGGGTTGGACGGCCCTGCCGGGGGACCCCCGCCGGCTACCTCCACCCCGCCGAAGGACACGAGCGGCGGCTCCCGGCCGTACATGCTGCGCGGAATACCGTCGATCTGGATCATGCTGAGTCAGTGCCGACAACGACTGCGTCGAATTGAGACCTCACGATATGACAGGGAACTTGAGGTGGTGGAACTAACTAGCTGTCGCTGAGGCCGGCGGTCTCAGCAGTTCGTTCATTCGTCGGCTATACGTTCAAAGCCACGGCGTCGTTCCATCAGTCAAAAGAGCTAGCAGCTGCTGAAGTAGTCTACTGAATGCGAGATGTCCATACGACTGATGCTGAGATGCGTAGATGCCGGCGTATCCGGCCCAGGGCCTCATCGCCACCGGCGCCGACCGTTATCACTGACCACATTGACGAGACGACCACCACCTGCTACAACTGTATCGCTCTTACCTCGCTCTACGAGTAAACAGAAGCTCGCGGTGACGGACATTGCGATCGATATAGCGGCGGCGCCCAGCTACAGTGTTCATGGTAGGGCTAGAGTCAAGTGGACAGCTGTGAGCCTTTGATACGGCGGCTGATCTCTTGTTCACGGCATGAACAAGGCGCTGCTGCCTTTACGCCTACGTGACATCGGCGACATCCGGCCTACTCACTACACGCTGCTACCGCTGCTGCTGCAGCTGTTGTGCAGAGCGATAACGTCATGCTCCAGCAGCTGCGGTAAGACACAATGAGTGTAGAGCAGCATGCAGCAGTAGCAGCTGAATGCAAACGTTAAGCACTTGTTACATCCCGGCCTGTCGCAGACTTCTTCAGTCCGTGCCAGTGGCGACGTGATCGGGAAAAGAGCAAACAATTGCCCCCTCCCCAAATTTTGGGCTGTCCAATTGTCATTTTTTTGTCGGGAAATTTTCGTCCAAAAATGCCAAATTTGAGGCAGAAAAACGTAACATTAAATTAAATTTTGAGCACTCGTAATCTTCGCTGTCGGAAATTTTCGCAGTCCCCGTCGGAAGATTCCAATTTCCCGCCCGCCTGATTATTTAATTCACGACTGGTCCGTGCACCAAATTTCGTACTTCGTTTATGCCGAAGTTATACAAAAGCCCTAAGACGCGTGCAGAGCGACGCAACTGCACTGAACTGACATGGTTGAGTTTTTGACCAACTGACCAACGGACAAGCAAAGCGAGCCCATTGGTTATTGGTGGACGCGTACTTGCGCGTATTCACCGACGCCGTTAGACGGTGCCTACTGTAATGCATTACTGCCTGCCCACTGGCCAGTTTGTCAACAACTAAACCATGTCAGTTCAGTTCAGTTCAGTTACGTCGCTCTGTTCTGTAGCCTACGTGCCTTTACGCTGATAATCTGGTATAGGTAGTTAATTGGCATGCGTACGTGCTATAAATAGATCAAAGCGTTGGCGTGTGGGATTAAGGCGGCAGTTTCCAGCAAGTCGTCGATGTAGCCGCAGCTTAAGGGAGCGGCGCAGGCTGTGGCACTGTGGCAGTGGCAGCGACTGCGGTGGGTTGATCAGTCTGGTGGCGGCTAGGGCTACCGGGTACTGCTGCTAGCGTGGTAGTCCGTCTGGATCGATCGTCGTTGCGACCACTCACTGACCGCCTCGCTGACCCAAGCCACGCCTGCCGTAGTGCCAACCCATGCAACCAACCGTTCGCATTGATTATCCTCCCCAGTCTAGATGTTGTTGATGCTGCTGTGATAACAACACCGCAGTTAGAACTTGGCGTGCCGGAACGCCGTCGCCACACACATCTCGATCTTTACACGTTGGCCGCAAAATGGCACCGTTTTTAGCCGACTGTAGCCTACTAACGCAACGATCGAGTATATGATATGATTGTCGTCCGCATGTCTGTAACGGGTATATTGTGACTAAGCGTTAGGTGCTAGGTGAATTTTTTACACGAGCAATTAGCCGTGTGTCTTAAACTTAGGCATGCCAAGTTTCAGCGATGGAACTGTGTCACCATAGTGGTAAAATATGCTGTGTCACCTCTGAGAAATCGCTTTCTGTTTGTGATTGAACGTCACACGCTGGGCTTCGACATAGGCAGTACGGTCGGCTTTCCTTAGCAACAGCTGGGCTTCTTTTTATACGCCTTGACTTGATCAAACATTAAACGACTTTCAAAGAACCCACTGCACTTTAAGTGTGTCGTTACTTTACCTTGTAAAATGTCAGCATTTCGCTGATCGCACCACTCGTCAGGGCTTGAGTGGGTCGTCCAGCAGCAATTCGGAAATATTGGACATTGTTTGGTGTTAAAAAAACTGCATAATCTGAGTTACTTTAGCCAATAACTGAGGCAATAAACATGTTGTTTCCTGTTAACTTCTTAAAATATGTTGCTGCAGAAGTCATCTTGGTTTCAATTGATGCTGTTAAGACACTGACGTTTCACAAGGCAGTGTAGCGACACGCTTGAAGCGTGGTGAGATCTTTAGTGATCGTGTCGTTTTCTCTTGATTTCAACATTGATGGAATCTTGAAAATTGGTTAATATTTGATGAAGTTATGGCGTACAAAAATAGTGCCATTTTGGGCCACCCTGTAGGCCTATAGAACCGCATACCGTATCCTTCCGCTCACAATGATTGCTAACGACCACACGATCGACGATGCAACAGCGCCGTCTGGATTCGCCAGCGTGATTGAATGAAAAGTCTACTCTTCGTCGTTGGAACTAATTGTTACTTCCTCTCATTGGCTTTCATTAAATGGATGAAGATCATAAAAGAAGACAAATTGATGAGGTGGAAAAATGGCGCTTTAAGACGCTTGAAATAGACTACGTGCATGTATGACGTGCATGGGAGGCAAGGGAGAAGGCAATTACCCCCCTCCCCTAAATTTCGAGCTGACAGAAAATTGTCGGAAAATCTTTTGCTTGCGGAATATTTTGTCCAAAAATGCAAAAATTGGAGCTGAAAAACCCTCATTTTTGGGAAAATTCGGTGGCAAAATTGAAATTTTGAGCACTCATGCGTAGCCTAAACTTCTCTGTTGCGAAAATTTAAAGTAACTACGTGTCTGAGGAAAAATTGCTGCTTCATGTCCCGTCTACTCTTTTAAGCCTGCACGACGCTGCTGGCTTTCAGACCAAGCTGTGCTGCTAATAAGACCACTTTATTTTGTAAGTCGTCTATAACAGGCTGCCAGCTGCGGTGCGCTATAGCCACGCGGCAGCGCTATTAACTATTCATGTTTGCAGCGCCTGTACAGCGCGAGATGCAGTCGAGCTGTTTGTTACGAGATAATCATGGGCGGTGCCAGAGATGGGGTAGGGGAGGGGGCAGCTGCCCCATGCCCTTGCCCCCAGTTGTCCCCCTAAGAAATACTTTGATAGTTATAAAGTGCCCTTTAGTAACCAGACACATGCTAAGGTGTGACTTATTAAACGTCAATTCTGCAACACAAAACAGATATGTGATTTTTTTCGTGTTTCAAAACATTGAAAAACAGGCAAATTTGCGGCTTCCATTGCATGTCCAAAAGCTGAAAGTGTTTCACCTTATTCGCCCCCTGACCCCCGACCAGGGCCCAGGGGTCTGTCCCTGGACCCCGCTACATCTTCTCGATGCACACAACAACTGAAATAAGATCGACATTTGGCCCACACACAAAAATTATTGCCCGTGCCCTAGGCATTGGTCCCGTTACCCCCTTCCCTCCCCTTAGCTTCAGATTTCTAGCGCCGCCGATGGAGATAATTTAGGATCTACAATGCGCGAATGAGAAACGAGCATCGGCTGACGACAATGCTTCTTGCACGGAGTGGAGATAATGAATTAATGATGGGCTATCTGCACAGTCGGCCGCGGCGCAACGTTCGATAACCGGCCATGTCGTTTACTTTATACAGTGTAGGCCTTATAATATCATTTTTACGCGCGAAAGCAGCTACTGCTTTCAGCGCGTCTTAGCCATCGCAATTCTGTCCGTTCGTCCGTCCGTCTGTCTGTCACACGGGTGGATCAGTCAAAAACGGTGCAAGATAGGATCACCAAATCTTCACCGGCGGCTGCCTGGAGGACTCTAGTTTCAGAAACCGTAAAGCTTTTCCATAAATTCGAAGGGGGTCACCACGAACGAGGGCGCTAAATGAGAGGGGGTGGACAAAATTTGCGATTTTTGGCCAATAAGTTGCTGTATCTTAGTAACGGTGCGATATAGGGCTTAAGTTAGGCCTACTATTAATCACTAATAGGAAGTCGTACACTGCATGGCTCTCGATTGGCGCCGAATTCAATGACCTTGAATGACCTTAAACGCCAAAATAGGGGGTTTTATGGATTTTTTTTGGCGATTTCGGGCTGCGACACAAGTCTATATCATTCACAAGGTGGCGTTATACTATCATTATGCGATCCAGATAGATAATTTGGTATTTGTATATTAACTTCGCGTGAACACCCCAATTTTCATCTAAACTACTGAACCGGAACTGCTATTAACTTTCGCGCGTCTCGTGAGCATTAGCTCAAATTTCTTGTATCACATGCAAGATAGGCACGGTCTTTTCAGCAACAAACGTTAGTTTGTGTGAACGTGTTATAATTACTGCTTTTTTTGTACGTTGAGCTCGGCAACGTAACGCCACTCTAGGCCTATCGCATAAGGCCTTCTCAGAGTGCAGTTCTATTCATGAAATGTGCAATCTATACTATATTTGAGAGTTGCGACCGCCAATAACTTCTAAACGGCACGACGTCCGGCCGCGAAATTTGCACGCAGATTCGTGTCGTACGTGACCGGGACATGGGCTAGGTGAAATGTCGCTGAAAGGTCGTCCGTTTGAGAAAATTTCACTTTTTCTAAAATTTTGCAGCCACACCTTTTAAGCCGCAGCAGAGCTGTGCGCAGCGATTGGCTGTGACGTCATATAGACGTCGTTACCATGGTGACGAACGCATCATCAGCATCATTATCGCTATCGGCTATACGCTGCAGCGCATACTATGTATCGAGTCCGCAGGCCGAGTTGAGGCCCGAAGGGCCGAAAAATGGTGACTGGTTATATTACTCCATGACTCAGGCAATTTGTAATTAATCTTTATTACACCATTACTTACAGGCAATAGTAAATATGCAAATAGTAGCCTACGATTCGAACTTCTGTTTTGACATATGGCGCGTTACAAATGCAGACTACTTACTTACTTACTTACATTGCAGTTCAACAAATGAAGCGCATATCCATCAGTAATTATGCAAGAGCGTCGCTGAGTATGAATGTCGTGCAATGCATCCTGAAACCGTTCGTTCAAAGTCAGCACTAACATGATTATAATACCGCCACTAATAGGCACACATTATCTCATACAATGACAATCAATACGAAAACCGTCGAGATCAACGAAGCATTTTCTGCTGCGCCTGTCGCTACGAAAAGGAAAAAACAGAAAGGCCGAGGTTCACGTGGTCCCCAGATTCAGCAATACCCCATATGACATGTCCAATGTGTCACTTTTTCGGCGATGCTAAGTTGACATTACATGTAGCTGCTTCCAGAACTGTTTTTTGCCCAACAAATAATAGGCCTACAGAGTCGTCAGTTGTTTGAGACATTAGCGTCAGGCAAATGGGGGCATGCCCTTTCAAAGTTTTGGCTGGGGGAAACACCAATGACCGTTCCTCCATGCAAAACGGACGAATGATAATTTGCAATTAATGCTTTTAGGCGAACAGAAACATTTTAGTGCCGGAAAGACCGATTTAAAGCCAAAAATGCACTAAAATCGCTTGCGGTTGGGACTCCGCTCCAGACCTCGCTGAGGGAACTTACGACGCTCTTCCAGACCCCCCTCCTTTAGTCGGCTGACCCCCGCCCCTTCGCCGCACTTCGTCCCCCAATATTGGATACAGATCGACAGCTCTGGTGTGACGAAAAGTTGTTGAACTGCTGAAACCGGATCTGTCTGAGTTTCTCTCGTTGAACGGTGACGCAGAATGGTGAAGGTGGAAGCCGAATCCGACCAAATTTCGGCGACTTCAAAAACTGCAAAATGATGGACATTTTCGACAGAAGTTTTCTGCACACGCAAAATCAGCGACAAAAATATGTTAGTAGCTGTAGTTTCTGCCAGAGGCGCATTTGGAACAGCTTATTATAAATTACTATCATACAGCATGAATCGTTCGGCGCAAAAAAAAACCAAATGTTCTCAAAAGTTGAAATTGGATATAGCCACAGATCGTTGTCAAAATGTAACAGGAATCTTCATATAACGACTAAAATTTAACAAAATTTCTACGGTAATATCAATCAATCAATAAATAAATCAATTAATTAAAATACATTTGTAGAGCGCATCTACAATCTCTAAGCTATGCTTAATAATTCCAAACCCTCAACCACGGGGCGGGGGATAGGAAAAATAGAATTTGCCCTCTTTCCTTGACAAAATTCTGTATGTGCCACTAACTTCTGCCTACAAAAGCATACATTTCAAATACAATAATGAAAAAACCAGAAACCAGAAACATTTCTTACCTGACTCGAGTTGTAACTGTTCTGATATACAACGTGTTCAAGTCTTGCTTCTCTGTGAGCGGATTTAGTCTCTGTGGAAATTTTTGCACACATAAATAGGCCTACACATTAATAAACTTAGTACAACAAAAAGTAATCAGAAATTATTATCATAAAATTCCAATCAGTCGAAATGTCTAAAAATGTACAAATGATGTATCAAACTAATGCACTGTGCAATAAATTAGAGAGCTATTAGTAAATGTTTGCAGCTGGAAGACCATGTTTTACATTGAGATCAAAAAATTAACTTGTACTTCAGGAGTCTATTCTAGCAGTAGGCTAGAAGAAGCGCAGTAAAATTAGTGCTAAAGACAGACTCCTGACCAGGCTTTGCAGATGTTTTTCACTGGGGAGCTCCACTCGTTGACCCCAAACCGGAAAATTGCAATATATTGCCCCCCTAATTTTCTTAACTCACGACACCGCTAATTATTATTAGCCGTAACACAACTTCTTCTAAAGGTAAAATGGCGCCACTCTCGGTAATTCAAAGCTACCATTCCTGCACTTTAGGCGAAACAAAGTTATCGATGTCTTTCACCCAAAACTCAAAAGGGACATGTCCCCATGCCTCCGAAGGCACAAACAGAACGATGTAAATTGTAACTGAACTGAACTGACATGGTTCAGTTTTTGACGAACTGACCAATGGGCAAGTAGCAATGCATTACAGTAGGCACCGTCTAATGGCGTCGGTGGCCTACGTGACTGCGCTCACGTACGCGTCAACCAATGACCAGTGGCCTCGTCCTGTTCGCCCATTGGTCAGTTCGTCAAAAACTAAACCGTGTCAGTTCAGTTCAGTTACGTCGCTCTGTACCTACGTTTAGCTTAACCGATGCGCCGACGTAAAATCTGCAGCTGCATGACTCTGCGGCGAACGTGAGTGACATTTTGTGCCGGGCGAAGATGCGAATTCCGCAGTTATAGTTGACCCCAAGCACAACAGGATACACTGTTGGAAACAAATCATCTGCGGAATGATCCGATCTGTTCCAGTTCCACAAGCGTCGCCTTGAACCATCCGCTTTCAGCTCCATTCCACCAGTTGACATCAGGCACACTCTATATGCAAAACACAGTAACATGCAGTGGAGACGTGGCAGGAGGGGAGGGGGAAAGGAGGCAATCTCTCCCCCCGGCATAATTTTGCGCTGTCGGAAAATTGTCAGAAAGTCTTCTTCAAGTGGGAAAATTTTCGTCCAAAAATGCAACATTTGTGACTGAACCCCCTCCCCATTTGGGGAAAACTTTTGGGCAAAACTGTAATTTTTAAGAACCCGTTATCTTTTATTAGTTGAAAATCATTTGCGGTGTGTGTCAGGAAATTGCAGCTTCCTGCACTGCCTATTTTTTTAAACGCGACACCGTTGATGCTCAAAGTACCTAATCTACGCAACGGCGTACATATAGGCCCTACGGCAGCCTTCTGACTGTTTCAGGTTTCACGTTAAAACTAAAAAAAACATCATAAAGGAAAAAAATACTGGTAGTCATAAAAGGAGGAAAGCTTGCAGGTCTGACGTAAAACAATTTGCAATAGGTACACCTTAACCCCTTTCACATTTGTGAATTCGCCGTCGCAGGGATGAAGCGTACGTTAGGGATAATGGTTCGCTATAACGGGCCCAAGCTATAGTGAACACTCCCCTACTAGCCTACAAGGGCCTAGCCTACAACTACAAATATTTTCAGTTCTTGTTCAACCATGCAGCCCACATATCTGGAGTACTTGAATTTATCGAATCTGAAACCACTTATGCCAGTAAACAGTTTCAACAGACACAAATAACAGTATAGCTCACTCACTACACCTTGGAAGGCCGTCATCGTGGTAAATGATGCCCCGTCCTGTGGGCTGAAATATGGCCACAATGTCTGCAGTGGCGGCGTCTTTCTGTAGGATATATGTAAACAGATCAGGACGCACGGCAACGACGCTAATGGCCAGTCGCCGGCTTGGATAGCTACGTATTCGTCAGTGACAGAAAAACAGCAGAAACCAGTGTCACCAAAAACACCTAATACTGTACTTTAATTATGCGTCTTAAGCTTGTCTGTCTGTCTGTCTGTCAACCTATTCCGTACAGGTTCCTCCCCGAAAACATTAACACAGAGAATAACTAAACTGTTGTTAACAGTCTCCATGGTAGAAGACCAAACGGCGTGCCGATTTTTACATCAGCAGACCCCCCAAAACCAAGACCTCGTGAAAACTATGCACATCTCACAGCGCAACAGCCGCACAGCGAATGCAACTTCTTGTTTAACGTATAGGCCTACTGAAGGTAAGATCTGGGCTAAAGGTTAAAGGTTGCGTATAGAAATTTAAAGAAAACGCATCACAAAACTACAGAGCGTCACCTGCCATATTGCAACTATGATAAAAAGTCAGAAAGGCATGAGAAATGTATAAGCAAACAGTCTGCTGATGCAGTCTTATAATACAAGGATACAATACGCTGCCGCTTCCATCTGGGAAAATGACGAGAAAACAATTGCCGTTAGAATAGAACCGATCAATTGTCTCATATTTCTTTATCACCTGTAAACAATTGTATCATTCTAATGTGTTAGGAATGAAAACATTGAGCATAGCACTCCTTTGGCATTTCAATTTCTTCTTTTGTTAAACGCATTATATTTGCAATTTTTGCTTAAAAAGTATCATCTTCATTTAATGCTAATTTAAACAAGTTCTGTTATATATTTATTTCAATTCACACAGTACAGTGTAACATAAAGCAGAGAAGACAGAACAATACATGTACAAAGAGAAACTAAAGCTAGGTAAAGCTAAAAACACGATAAAAAAGCATTCCAGACACACTTGCGAAACTGTCCGTTGGTAACAGAATATCTTGTACATAAGATATCATATTCTCTAA
>Ga0209367_1007228_pt1 | contig 15321 bp, 9 predicted proteins | sample WorMetLIZISLAND2_FD_187412 | JGI IMG/M metagenome (GOLD analysis project Ga0209367, IMG submission 187412) | Marine gutless worms symbiont microbial communities from Max Planck institute for Marine Microbiology, Germany - Olavius geniculatus... ... | reverse complement strand
CCCCCTCTCTTTACCCCCCTAATTTCCCCCAATCGGACATAGGGCGCAGGGCGGACTCACGTTGGGCTTTGCCCCAAATTTCTAGTTTCTTTTGTTTATTTCCTCGCGTAATCTCCGAGCTCCGTCGGCCGATCAGTGCAAAATTTTGCATGATACTCGGAGCTGCATTCAATTTTATAATCCCGGTCCAAAATTTTGAGGGAGTTTCCCCCCAAAAATTTTAGAGGCCAAAAACATGCAAAATTTGGCTCGATTTCGGTCAACTTCAAAGTTTGGCGGCGAATATCTCCGGAACGGATGAAGATATTCAAAATCGGTGAGTTACTCGATCAACAGCGATTCCTCCCGCGTTAGGCGAAGAAAGTCCAGTGAAGTTTGGTCCAGTAACTTTGGAGATCTCGATGTGGAATTGTACCCACCCAAAGCGCATTTTTCAGAAGACCATGTTTCGGTCCCTAGGCGGTGCTGCACCCCCAAATATTTACACGCGCTAGAGAATGACCAAGTCTTACTAGCGCACCCCCTACCGTGGACGGGGGCCCCTTACATTTTTTTTTCAAAAGTTGTCAAAAGTTGGCCTTAATTGTAGCGAATTAGCCACTATAAAGTTCTTTAAAGCCAAAGGGAGTAGCCTAATGAAACTTTGCCACATGGCTAACTGGGGCTGATAACGTGCATACTAATTTTGAGGTGCACCGCCCCCTTAAAATTTGGGATAGCGAATAATGTCCAAAATTCGGCGCGATTTAGGACAACTTTCAACTTTGAGCGCGAATATCTCTGGAACGGATGGACATATCGACATAATATGCTGTGATAGGCTGATGATGAGCGCCGACAATGATCTCTCAATGACAATGACCGTACTGCCTGGGCGTCGTTACTTCGGTGTAGAGTTGAGTGAACTCGTGTCTAGGGATGGCACGCTTGTACCACGACTGCTGCTTCAACTTGCTCAACATATCTGCACCACAGGTTATTAACCTACTCTAGATTTCTTGAGCTAGCTCTGAGGGGGCGCTGAATTTGCAAGACCGTGAAAATAATGCACAATAACACAGGGCTGAGGTGATCCATCATTGTCGACGTCTTGCATTTTCCAAGCTTGTGATTTGATCATTTAGTTTCCAGGTCCTGCATTTTCTGGCCCTGTGATTTGGTCCGTCATTTTCAAGGTTCTGCTATTGACAGGTCTTGCATTTTCAGTTGCCGCATGCTGCATATTCATCACAGCTAATGTGCAATTATTGTGTTGTGTTAAGATGTTAATCGCGATTAAAACGATTGGTGGCGATGAAAAATTTTAGCGCATAACCCATATTTGTACTTACTGTTTTTTAAGTTACCGAACTTTTGGACTTACGGAAAAGTGAAACTGAAGTTGCATTAGCAGTTTCTGACATTGCTGGCAGTATTAGAACTCATTAGCACACTAGCAGACTAGTATGTGTGGATGTTAACTTGTTTTTGCTGTGAAAAATGTTGTTTTTCCCCCATTAATTAGCGATGGAGTTGACAGTGCCACATGTGTTTTTTGATTTACTGCATAGTATTACTTGTAGTAAGGTTCTTGTAGTACCTGTAGTAGTTCTAGTTGTAGTAGTTGTTGTTGTTTTGCAATAGCTTTAGTAGTTGTGTTTGTAACACTGCGGGCCAATCGACTTGAAATTCGCTGTCTCCATGACCCAGAATGAGTCTCGACACTATTAAACATCATCTGAAGACATATTTTTTTTTGCAAAATATTGACGACAAATTGTATCAAGTGCATCAGAGATTTTTTTTTCAGTATGTGCCACATAAATTTACACTTTACTTACTTACTTCCTTACTTACTTACTGCATCTTTGAGAAGACTGTGCTGTTATCATCACTAGTCATGACTTTAGTCGCTGTTGATGCGTAGGTTTGGATCAGGAGGGAATATTTCGTGTTAGCTGCAGCAAACGTGATATAGAGCGCTTGAAGTCGCGATATGAAGCGGAATGCAGAGATGTGGAATTTGATGAAGGGGAGGACGTAATAGTCATTGCCGGGTTGCTGAAACTGTTTCTGCGTGAACTACCCGACTCTGTCATTCCGGCCAATGATGTGAGATGGTTTCTGCATGTTCAAGCTGGTTAGTTGTCACTTATTAATGCTTATATTGGCATGTCTGTATACATATTTTTGTCTGTATAGTTATTAGTTTGGTCGAGTGCTGCCAGCAATTGTTGAACATTACATTGCTTTAGGCTTTAGGACATCACTAAGTCTGCAGCATCTCTTGTAAGTAATTTTTTAGTGTAAATGGAAAAAAACATTTGCGTTTCATTGGTCTTACAGCAGTGTCAACATGTGAGTTAAAATGAAACCATCAGCTTTTGTTGTCGTATTACTTTCTCTTTCTATTTCTTTGTTTTCAGTGTGATTTTAGACTATCATGTCTAGTTACGTGGTCTAGAAGTGCATTGGACTTGTATAATGGTAAATTCCTATCGTTATCATTATAATGCAATATGGATCTGCTTTGTATTTGATCATCTTGTTAATTTTTCAGTTTTTGAAGCAACTATAACTGTCTGCTGAATTCTTTTAGTAAATGTCCATAAAACAATTTTATATGTTATAAATTAATTTCATAGAGAAATTTGATTGTAGAAAGCAGTCGTTCAGCCAATGTGGTTATCTTGTTAAACTGCGTAGCTCACTGGAGCTCAGGTTCGGCTTATCAGGAAGCGATGAAGCAACTTTTGCGCCAACTGCCGGAGCACAATTATCAGACTCTCAAGTATTTGATTTCACTGCTCGTTCTAGTCACACAGAATGAACGCGCCAACAAGATGAACGCACCCGCTATTGGGATTGTCTTTGGACCAAACTTGCTCAGGTGATTATTTGAATGTTTGACTCTTTTTTGTTGTTCTTTTTAAAAGAGACATTTGCTCGTACATTTTCTAGCCAGCATTGGATGCTGTGTTCTGGAAGATGTTGCAGTAACTGAAGCTACTCTTTGTGGCTTTGTATAGTTTTTTTTTATTTCTGTCATTGTGCCATTGAAGTCTTTCTTTTAGCACATACTGGCGCTTTACAAGTCAGATTATTATTATTATTATTAAAATATACAGTATTCTACTGTTTAATTTATGCTGTAAGTTGCTGTTTTTGTCTGCCTAACACTGGGTCGTATGTAGTTTTATTGGACATCAGTTGCACAGTTGACTGTGAACATCCCTTTATTTATAGATGGTATTTATGCTGTCGTTCTAAAATAATCATCATTCTGAAGCTCGGATTGCACAAGTTATTGGGGTTAAGCATGCTGTGACTTGGCTTGCAACCAGATGCCCCTTTAACGAATAATTAAGTTTATATTTTTTTCCACCCGCAAGCTGTTTGATTTGCTATAATTGTGGGTTTCTGGCGCAACTTTAAAGCAGTTGTTTTTGAATGATTTTTCCTACAGTTGTGCTTGCTTGCTTTCGGTCTGTTTTCATTGAAGCCCTGCTTTACAGTTAACGCAGTTACTCTGTGGTGCTACTAGGTCCACGTCTGGTGTTGGGGTATTTCGAGATCAGGGTCTGTCGAATAATGTCGTCGTGAAATTCATCGTGGAATTTGACAAGCTGTTTCAGGAAGCTGGTGAACCAGCTCTTACCACAGTGGGCTTCCTACAGTGGGTCAGTCGCTTGCTTTTACAGTAGTCAGTGATTATGTGATGCAATCTGCATACTAGCAACCGTTTGATAGTGTTGTCAGACTAATGTGTTGATCAATGCAGTTAGTGAATTAATGGCACTTAAAAAATTAATGCGATTAAAAATTTCTAATGCAGTGATAAAAATTATTATGACATTGGCAATTCTGCTGTAGTCTGTGCATAAATATGACAAAAAGTATCGGCAAGCCAGCAGAACTGTGCTGCCCATCAAACCAGGTTAAAATTGCAATAAATGTGTGATTAAAATAATTTATTGTGCACTTATTATGATTAAGAAAACAACTATAATTGCTTTGCTCGGAGTCAAATGGCGATCAATTTGCACGAAATTTTTACCAGCTGTAGCTAAAGAAATACTGATTCACAATATTTCCACCAAAAGTGGCTGTTAGTTGAATATTCTTTGCTAGTCACGAAGTAACGTTGACGTCATTATGTATCGTGAATAAGCTTGCTTGTCTCAACTGGTGCTGTCAGTTGTTACCCTGCTTCGATGGTAAACTTTATGTGGTTCACTGATTAAAAAATTTCATCGTATTAGTAGTAAAACAACATAGAGGTATGAAATCAGGAGTATTGCATTCCAAAAACTCAACCGTCTTGCAAGCGGTGTTCTGGTGCAAGGTGAAAGGTGTAAAAGTCAAGCTATCCTAACAAGTGTGTGAAAGTGATTTTTTGGGCACTTTTTTGTGGCTGCAATGGTAAAACTTCAACAGTTTGTCATCAGTAAACCAAATGAAGTTCATCATCGAAGCAGGGCAGCTATTCAGCAACTGTCAGCACCGGTAGTGACAAGCATGTTTGTACTCATGGCACATTATGACATCAGCATTACATCACGACTAGGAAAAGATATTTAATCAATGGCCATATTTTGAATTCTTCAGCTACATCTGGTAAAAATTTTATGTAAATTGGTTATCATTTGAGTAAATTGTGAAAAAAGAAAAAGGGAAACTTTTTTAATGAAACACCGTGTATACGATTATTGCTGATTGTAGACATCTTCAATGCTGAACAAGAACAGGAAGCCAGTACCATATCCACCAGCTTTGAGCGCCAACAGCCAGGCATGTCTGAGCTATTGGCTTTGAATAAACTCATAGGCTGTATAAATTTGTCAAATTTCAGCTTTTAATTACTTATCTGCTGGCATGTTGGCACATCGGCAAATCGAATCTAATGTGATCTAAAACAGTTTGATATAGCACCAGCTATTGTCGCAATGTCGGTTCCGAGTCAGAAGTGCCATGTTGGCGCTGACTTGTTTTAGGTGTGGTAGGCCAAGGTAAACAGTTCGGTTTTAAGCATAGATTTAAAATGAGCGAATCCAGGTTGTAATTTGATGAATTTTGTGAATTTGATGAAGCTTTCCGGGTCTTCTTAGCTGTTGTAGCACTGATATGGCTACAGCTACGAAGGAGTTAAGTGGGTTCTGCCAACTATGTGATCGGAAGATGGCCTAGTATGTGACGTGTGGTGGCTGTTATTGTAAGCTTTTTCATTGAGTGCATTTTGGCTCTTCATGTAGCTTATGTCACTAGAGGAGGTCAGTCTCTCAACTTGGAAGCAAAAAGGCATAGAAAAACCACAATTGGTGTGAACATACCCCATATCAATAGTAGCAAGTACGCCAATTTGCAGCTCAAACGATCAACATTTCAGATGGATGGCCATGCCATACAGTCAACAGTTTTCTGGTTAAAACACAATATTCTTCAGCAGATGGCCATTCAAATCTGGCTTTTAAGATGTGGCATTTTAAGTCTGTACTGTACTTGTATATTCGTATCTGGTTGCTTGGTTTGTCGATTAATTTGTTGCATTTGATTGGTCGTCCTGATGAAAGCAGCTGCATAAGAAGGCTGTGTTGCTTTGTTTTGTGAATGAATTATTGACACGCGAAACGATGTGTTAGATGTCGTTGGAGCTGGGAAATGACACCAGTCAGGAGGACTTGCATCTGATGTCGGCGGCGTGGAGTGATGACGATACTGATCCTGACACTTTATGTCAATCAGCTTCACCTCCAAACATTGACAGGTTGATGACACTTCTGTATTTTTAGAGCTGTCGAATTAACACGTTAACCTAATGCATTAAGGAATTAACACACATTTAAGAAATTAATGTGAGTTAAAAAAATTAACACACATGTGTAAATTTACTTAATTCTTTGAAACGTGAGTTCCAATATTCCACTAAACTACCTTTATTTCGTTGATCGGACACAACACATTACCGCTATGCCATACCTGTCCCAGAAGGATAGAAGGCTGAGTTGACCTAGGTGGCTGGTTACATACCGAGATGGTTTACCTATGATCGAAGAGTATTCAGGCAATTAATAATCGTTTTGTTGCAGTTCCATCACTACTGTCGCGTTCTTGTGACACAGGCACGAGTTCATGGGTGTCATTCCAGTCATCCTCTATATGTAGTTTACCTACAATATCGGCAATATTAATGATGCAATATTAGCACGATAACACATGCATTAAAAGAATTAATATTTGGACAGCTTTAGTGTTTTTGTCTGCTCTGTTTAGCACACATATTGTCCACTTGAGTCCAAATTTTATTATGCTGACTTTCATTGAAACTTCCCCGTTGGGAAAGTCGTGGACACAAATCACAGAAGTTGCAGACACAGACCATTTCGACATGTCGTGATGTTTGTGACAAAGTCTGTGACAAGTCTGCGACAAACCCATTTGTGTCGCTGTAATGGAATTTAGTTCGTGATGGTGCACGGGGAAAGTCGGTGACGAAGTTCGTGACAAAGAGTCTGCAGACACAAATCATGAAAGTCGGTGACTAAGTCAGTTGGCAACTAAGTCCGCCGACTTTGTTACGGACTTTGTCACAAAGTTGGCGTAATGGAATTTGGGCTTTACATTATTTTATTCTTCGTTCTTGAAGTTCAGATGTGTATTGTCATTATGACTTTCTGTTCAATCCAGTATCAGAACACTTGGCTTCTTCCCATGCTTATTTTATTCTTGCTTTGTTTACTCTTCAAGTAAATGACGATTCTCATCACATCTTGTGTCCAAACTTATTTGTTCCTGTTTCTCTGAATGTTTAGCTTCCATCTGCCACATTGTGGGGAAGTGGGTGATGCTATCTGGCAGTCAGAGTCTTATAGGGAGCTTGTAGACGCCTGTTGCGTGGTTGTCTGATAGAGAGCTGTGAAATGTGAATGAACATAAAAAGTGCTACATACATAGATCAAACTGTTACCCAGTCTTTTTTAGAAATGATTAATTGATTAGTGTCGATCACTGCATGAGTATACTGCAAGTAAGTAAGATTATTTAGAAGGCGCAATTTCACAATAGCCACAATGCACCGCGCTCTCAGCACCCGAACAAAAATGTCTTTAACTGTTGTTTAATCTGTTCAAAGTTAATGTCAGTTTGTCTCAGATGAGCTGGCAGACTGTTCCGCAACCTCAGACCTGCAGCAGCAAAGCATCTGTCTCCATAGCTGCTGCAGGTTCTTCTGACGACACATGTCCTTGAGTTGGCAGAATGCAGCTGACGACGACCTTCGTCGGAAACCAGCTGACAGTCGATGGCCAGGTAAGGTGGAGCCATACCGGCCAATGACAAGTAAACCAGAGTGAAGTCTTGAAGTCTTGAAACCATCTTGAAGTCCACCCGACGCGGAACCGGAAGCCAGTGCAGTTTCTGTGTGCACCAGTGTTATGTGGTCATAGCGTCGAGCGCCCGACACCAATTGTGCAGCCGCATTCTCAACAGACTGCAGCCAACTCATCAGACCGTCGATGATGCCGTGGAAAATCGAGTTGCAGGAGTCCAGGCGACACGAAATAAATGCCTGGACTAACGTTTTGACAGCATCAGATGACATCGATCTGACAAGCGGTCGGAGCTGCCGTAGCTGGTAATGATCAAGGCTGATAGGTTTCAAAATTGTCCAATTGCTTGATCTATATGCTGCCATGTCCTGAAAATGTTGTAGTGATCGGAGTGAGATGCTAAGTGCAAGGTCGTCACCTACAACGCCAAGAATCAACGGCCATCACAACGAGTACGATGATATCATACACTGATAGTTATAAATTTCTGCTCTTGAAAAATTGGGCCTGCATTCTCATTTTGACAGCGATTATCTGAATTTTACTACGTTCAGCTAGTAAGATTGCGTTGTCGTAGCGGTAGATGTATAGGAAGATTTACACAGGTAAAAGTGAATTTTTAGTTTAGTTTTATGTTGTACATTTGTAGAGCAAATGGAACAGTTGTTGTTGTTGATGATGTTGGAAGTGTAGTTGTGTAGTTGCAGTAGTAGTAGTAGTAGCACTGAAAACAGATCAGAAGTTTTAACAGCATGGCTTTTCACATTTATCCATCTCAGAGTTAAGAGTGTCACCTGCCATATGAGATCACACAGTGTTATCTCACATGTGAACATGCCCCTCTTTCTCTCCAGCCAAGCAAGCTGGTACTTGATTTACCTACCCCACCGGGATGGAAGGCTGAGTTGACCTTAAGAAGTGACAACAGTACAGTTTATTGCAAGCAGGAGGATGGTTTCAGATGTCCGAAAGGGCAAAAACAGTTGGTTCTGGTGGAATCGCTTTTTTTGTGGTGTAACCAACAGCTATCTGGTTCACCTGCAATTGAAAGAACGTCATCAATAAGCCTCGGCTTGTCGGCTCATCTAGTTGGCGTCAGTCCGTTTTGCACAATGGCTGTAAACGACTTCGTATCACATTCTTCACTTTTCTCATGTCGTCTCTGTCATCGTCAAGTGCCATGGGCTTTACCATTTGCACTACTCTTGCTCAGTTACGTTCGGGTCACTGCCAGCTCCTGAACTCTTACAAGGCCTGCATCACTGCAGGCGTGACAGATGTTTGCCCGGACTACAATCCATTGAACATTTGTTCCAGTGCCCTGCCTGCTTGACACAACTCACAACTCAAGACCTATGGGATGATTTTCTTAAGCTCAACGACAACCGATGAAGGAGAGGAACTGTGGGCTACAACAATAATGAGAAAAACAGCAGCCGCAGCAGCATTAGTAGTAATAGTGGTAGTCATAGTCGTATTAGTCATAGTCATCGAAGTAGTTATAATAGAAGCATTATGTGTGCTGGCCAGGTTGTTGGAGAGAGTAATTCAAGCTGTTATCAGTGAGCGTGTGTTTGGTGACTTTGGTTCATCACAGGAACCGAACAATCATCACGAGCGAAGTAAGAGATGTCACCGCACGCTTTCGTCTATTTTAATATGATTATCTGTCTCTGGTTTGGTCTGTTCAGCATGTTTGCCGTGAGAATCATTCCGATATTACTTTTCAGGCTGAATGAAATAATGGAGTAATATCTTTATTCTGTCTGGTTTGCTAAGCTAGCATGGTTGTAGTTGTTGTTGCTGTAGTAGATGTTGTAGTAATTGTAATAGTTGCTGTTTTTGCACCAGTGCCAGTTCCTCTGCCGCGGAGACGACGTCGTGAGAAGCTTGGAGTGACCGATATCAGCAATTTGGATATTTCACCAACGCCAGACAACAGTGAATGGTCTGTCAGTTTGTTTCACGTAGTTGCATGCAATATAGTTTTTTTTTCAACGCGACATCTCCGAGGTCCCTTGGCCGGCCGAATGGTGCAAAATTTTGTTACATGGTCAGAAGCATGTTTAGTTTTATAATCCTGGTCCCAAAATTTGGGGGCTTGCCCCAGAAAATTTTGGGGCCAAAACATGTTAAATTTGGCTTGATTTTGGACCCCTTCCAACTTTGAGTGCGAATATTTTCAGAGCGGATAGAGGTATCAAAAATCATTAAACTAATTTATCGACTGCAATTCCTCTCGTGTTAGACGAAAAAAGTTTGGTGAACTTTGATCCACTTACCACAGCATTCACGCAGCTAATGTTTACTCACAAAATCAACTTTTTCGGAAGACCATATTTTGGTCCCTAGGGGGTGCTGCTTCCCCCCTAAAATTTGTACACATGCTATAGAATGTTTAAGGCTTGCTAGCTCACAACCCACTGGCGACGGGGGTCTCCTTTACAATTCTTTTACAAGGCTGGTCAAATATTGGCTTGAAATTTAGCATATTAGCGCCAATAACTTTGGGGTTAGGGTGAGTAACTCCACGAAACTTTGCCACATGACGTGCCACAATGTGTGCATTATTTCTTATATATATATAACTTTTGGGGGGCACTGCTTCCTTAAAATTTGGGAGCCCACAAACGTCCAAAATTCGCCACGATTTAGGACAACTTTTGATTTTGATTTTTATCTCAGGACGCAAACTTTATCGAGGGCAATCCCTGCTGTGTTGGACAAAAAATTGGTGAACAAAAAAGTTATAGGGGCAGATGTAGACCCATCCTAAGTCAACAATGCGCAGTACTAGTGTGTTCAGCGCATTAGAGGTTTTGACGACAATGTGCTATATAAATTTACATTTGACATTTGACATTCTGCATATGCTATTGCATTTGAGTTCGGGCCACATGACTTTGCTACTAGGGAAATTTCAATCCTCCAAACTTTTTCCCCAATCGGACTTACGGCGGTGGGCAGCCTCACGTTGGGATCTGCCCCCAAATTTTAGGGTTTGTTTTGTTTTCATTGCAATGCAACAGTTTTGCATGAACCAAAATTTGATTCACAAGGTTACCTAAATATTTGGGTTGTCAGGCTCCGAAAATTGTTTGCTTTTATACTATAACGCTAAGTATAACTGGACGTGGAAATGATTTCATTTTTGTGTGATTTCTGTTGTTGATCTTTACAGTAATGGGGAAAGATTGGACCCCTTGCAAGAGTTTTCTGCTGATCTTCAGACCATCGCTGATCAAATGATTGGGACTTTACACCGGGTTGGTGCCTTTTGTTGTTGTTAAATATATTTATATATAATTATCTTTGTTGTAAATAGCAGTCGGAATAAATGGAGATTGCAAATTCTGCCTTAATATTATTATTGATATTATTTTATGGCAGTTTTTTTTATGGGATTATTAGTTTACATCGGTTTATATTGACTGCATAAATTATATGTTTAAACAACAGTGCATAAAAATGTAGAATGTATCGTAGAAAAATGCCAAAGTTGTTTATTTGTTCATTTATTTGGGTTTGTTTTAAGGTTAATTTACTTTTCTTTTTTGGATTGAGGTCCTTTAAACCAATTATCTTGACCAATGAATTCTGTGCTGACTTCTGTTAATGTATTTTCTGTATCTTTCAACATTTGATTTAATTCAGACATTTACAGTTTTTCTACATTTCAGGGCTTGCTGTCTATCGTAACTACTGTTTTTGTCAGCTGAGAGTTGTGATTTACAGCTAGTACTTAATCGCTGTGTAAACCTTGGGGAGTAGAGCCATTTTTCTGTTAATTGATATAATCAGAATTAAGCGATAACTTCCAGCTTCTGCTTAACTGCTGAGACACTGCCGATATGTTTAATTTTGAGACTTGTCAAATAGTGGGTGTTATACCTTTTAATGGAAGCCCATTCCAGAGCTACGGAGCGTCACCCGCCGTATGGGATCACGCAGTGTTACCTGCCACCCAACACAGGTGAACGTGCCCCGCCTTAACCCCAACCAGATAGGCTGCTACTCGATTTACCTGTCCTAGAAGGATAGAAGGCTGAGTTGACCTAGGTGGTTGGTTACATACCGAGATGGTTTATCTGCCCACAGGCAGTCACCCATCCAAGTACTAACCCGGCTCGGCATAGAGTAACTTCGTTGATGGACACAACACATTACCGCTGCACCATGCCACTAACCTGGTGCATAATAAGAATTAATTTCTGATGAATGTTGATGTAGTTTAAACGACCGGCTGGACCAAAGAATCGTCGATTGCCATCCAAGCGTCATCAGCACGATGCCAGAGATATGTCCGTAGTCCAGTCATGCTGGAGTAATGGTTATTGGAGCGACTTGCTGGAGAAGCCAATGGATGATATCCAGTCAAGTGATGCTACAGTAGAAAGACTTGCAGCTGCCGATCCAATATCCGTCATCATTCCACCGTTAGATCTCTCCACTTTGTGCCAACATAACCAAGGTATGTGAGCTTGTGCTCTGCTCTCTCTCTGTTTTGTAGTCAAAACAGCATTCTGAGATTGACGACTGTCTGGAGGATAAGAAGGAAGATTATTAAAACTACCATTATTGTTATATATAGCCCAAATTCCATTACGCCGACTTTCACCGAAACTTCCCTGTGGGAAAGGTTGCGGACACAGATCATGAAAGTCACGAACACAAACGATGACAAATCATGAAATCATGAAGTTTTGGAGGAAGTAATGAACACAAACCATCATGACATGTCGAGATGTTTGCGACGAAGTCCGTGACAAGTCTGCGACAAACCCATTTGTATCATTCTAATGGAATTTAGTTCGTTACTATGCACGGTGAAAGCCGGTCACAGAACAATTCACGAAAGTCCGCAACACAAATCATGCAAGTCGGCAGCATGATTTGTTTCACAGATTTTCGTGATTTGTGTCTGCTACTTTCCCTGCGGGGAAGTTTTGATGAAAGTTGCAAAGTGGGCGTAATGGAATTTGGGCTTCAGCACACTCATAATAATAATTACACTTTTGGATTTAAGTTGTTTCTGTGTTTTATGTTTCATATTAGGGTTTTCTGTAGAGGTTAAACTTTCTGCTGCATTATTATGTGCTTGTGTGCATTCTGCCTGCAGAGGCGGTTCTCAAAATGACCTATACTGTGTCACGTGGGACGTTAAACCCTACTCACTCACTCACTTACTCACGCTGTCAGTCCAGCAGTATGTTATGCTAGTTTCACCATGCAGTAAAATGTTATTACTCGCAAGGATTATTGATTTTTTTGTTGCTTCGTAATTAACCGCTGGGATGAAGGAAATTAATATCAGATAACTGGCAGGTTTATGATTAAGCCATGTGTCTGCCTAGCGCCACTTGAGCTTCAACATTTGGCTTAATTAATGTGATTAGGAGAATCTGTAGATTTGTAAAATATTTTTTGTTATATACTCTGATGTCCACTGCTACCACATGAATTTTATTTGTTTTTGTTCCTTTGGGTACATCGTACATCGAAAACCATCTTTCTGTTTGCTCTGAACTGTATTGTTGTCATGTCTCCAGGTCAACTCAGCCTTCCATCCCACTAGGGTAGGTAAATCGAGTACCGGCTTGCTTGGCTGATTCGAAGGTGGGGCTTGTTCACATATGTGTGTGATCCCATATGGCAGATTGCACTCTCTAACTCTGAGATGGGTTATAAAAATAATAATAATAATAATAATACTTGTATATATAGCACCATAAAGTCCGAAGATACAGAGGCGCTTGATGGCGCTAGCTAGGGTAGGCTGAATAGATGAGTTTTTAAATGTTGTTTGAAGGTATCAGTAGAATACCTTCAAACAACATTTAAAACTATTTTTTTTAATTCTTTCAATCTTTTTTTCAGTGTTGTGTTTGTGTTATTTTGATCAGACTCTGTGGCTGACGGTTTTTCATCATTCACTCAAGCCAACAAAATGTCGACCAATCACACAGCAGCTGTGAGCACGGGGACCAATCACAGCCATTCCTCGGAGCCATTGACCAATCATGTGGTGGCTGAGAGTGTGGTGACCAATCACAGCCATACTTCTGTTCCAGCAGCCATTGTGCCAGCTGCTGCAGCTGCTAAGCATTTACCGTATGTAGGCCATGGCATATATTGTGTATTACTCATGGTTCCTACGGTCAGGGAAAGTCAGGGAATTTAAAAGTATTAGGGTGCAAAACTTAAAAAGATGCAGAAAAAAATTTTGAACAGACCGCATACAACAGTTCAAAAATTTTTCTGCTCGTTTTGCTTGCAGATTATTTATACCTTCATTTTAAAATTTGTTTTGTCGCCCTTGTTTCTATTGTGATTGCAAGCAATTGAAAACTGACATTGGTATTTCGTGTGAAAAAATTAGTCAGGGAAAATGATTTATTTTGTTCTGGAAAGTCAGGGAAAATGAATTCTGCAGAGTAGTAGGAACTGGTTCCTTGTCAAAACCTGGACCGACAAAACTAGCCCACTAAACGAACCCTAACCCTAATCCCTAACCCTATATCGATCCTTAGCCCTATCCCAAATTCTAATCCCTGACTCTATCTCTAACCTTAATTCCTAACCCTAACCCTATTTTTAAACTTATTTCCTGAACCTAAGCCTATATCACTATGTCCAGATTTTGCCTTTCCCGATTTTGCCAGACACTGTAGGAACCATGATATATTCTTGCCATTTAATGTTTGTTATTGTGTATTTAATCTGATATGTATATGTTTGTTGTTTAGAGTTTATTTTCTCAGGTATGTGCCATTTGACATAGTTTGTGTTGTCGAGTGTTCCTGGGTATCTGCAGTTTGTCCACGTTTTTGTGTTCATTGTCTTACTTTTGTTTTTTTCTTTTTTTGATCATCCTTTATGATTTTTATCTGTATCATAATTACCACATATGCAGTAGGGGTTACAGCAGTTTGACTGCTAATTGGTGAAATCGGAATTTTTAAAGCAATATAACTCAGTTAGGCTAACTTAGAGCTGTGTTTGTGTTTTCTGGACATTTTTGGTTTTTGTTAACATAAATGACTTGCGTTACAATTTGTTCATAGTGAATTGTGTTATGTAGCCGCTAATTTTCTCTGTTCTGCATAAAACAAAAACCGTGTGTGTGTGCGTGTGGGATGTTTAGTGTTCAAGCTGAAGGCCTTCCATCACCGAGTGCGGAGCGTGTGATTCCATATCTCACGTAAGTAATGCTGATATATTTTAAAGGTTAAAAATGATCTTATAGCTCTTTATGGGAAACGCATCTCAGAGCTGCAAAGCGTCATCAGCCATATGGGATCACACAGTGGCACTAGCCAGTTGCCACCTGCACAGGTGAACGTGGCCCGCCTTAACCCCAGCCAGATAGGCCGATACTCAATTTATCTATATCCCGGAGGGATGGAAGGCTGAGTTGACCTAGGTAGCTGGTTACATTCTGAGATTATTTACCGGCCTGCAGGCAGTCACCCATCCAAGTACGAACTTGGCCCAGCGTAGAGCAATTCGTTGATCGGATGAAGTGCATAACCACTACACCCACCATGCTATGATTTCACTGTCTGTCTGTTTATACTGTGGAACATTTTCCAAAATATCAACGAAAATGAAACCTTTGCCATGGACAGTTGTTACCGTTTCAGCATTTGTCAGTAATTTAGGTTTTTTTTTTTTAATTAGACATATTTTTAGGTTTTTGCACGCGAAAGCAGCTGTGCTTTCAGCGCATCTTAGCTATCGCAATTCTGTTCGTCTGTCTGTCTGTCCGTCTGTCTGTCACACGGGTGGATCAGGCAAAATCGGTCCAAGCTAGGATCTCCAAATCTTCACCATCGGCTGCCTGGAAGACTCTAGTTTCAGGAACCGTAAAGCTTTTCCATAAATTCGAAGGGGGTCTCCCCGAACGAGGGTGCTAAATGAGAGGGGGGTGGTCAAAATTTGCGATTTTTGGCCAATAACTCGTTGTATCTCAGTAACGGTGCGAGATAAGGCCTAGGTTACTATTAATCACCAATAG
>Ga0209367_1007227_pt1 | contig 15323 bp, 4 predicted proteins | sample WorMetLIZISLAND2_FD_187412 | JGI IMG/M metagenome (GOLD analysis project Ga0209367, IMG submission 187412) | Marine gutless worms symbiont microbial communities from Max Planck institute for Marine Microbiology, Germany - Olavius geniculatus... ... | reverse complement strand
AACTAATCTTAAACGCGTGTCTAATTTGCTAGACGAAGGCAGAGCCGATGCAAAAAGCGACGGACGACGGTTTCTCCCTGGACATTCCAATCCCGGGCGTTTCCCCTCGGACATTTTTTTTCTTTCGTTCGGACACTTGCCCGCCCGTTTTTGAAAGCCCGAGACATTTCCCCCTGGCCTGCACTACAACGCAACACAGAATAAACATATCTTGCTTACGGTGTGTCCGTCTGGCTGTCGCAAAACCGGAAAAGGGAAAGTCCGACAAGGAGGAATGTCCGGGCGAGAGAAATATGTCAAGGGAAAAATGTCCTACACCCGAAGCCAGTTACCTACCCTCCTAAGCCAATAAAAAATAAAAGGGTTTTACCGGCCCCCGCCCATGTGAAATTTATCCACCATCCCTTCAGAAGAAAATGGAAAGACCTCTGGGACCGATAACGCTGTCGCAACTGCTCTCATGTGGACCAATAAACTCAGCCTAGATATGCAAATACACGGAGTCTACTACGTACGGTAAATTTACCTTTATGATCTCGGAAAAGTGCATTCAATTATACAGTCATTCACTTCTTTATTTAATCGCGTTCGTTTAGATCGAGCCTCGGGTAGTACGATGTGTCGTCTGTCTATTTGTCTGTCTTCTGTCTGTAACGCATGTATTGTGGCTAAACGGTACGTCGTAAGAAATCGGCGATGGTACCATTGGATAAGACGATGACGAGATTCTATAAGCTGTCAATAGTAACGATGTCTTTATTTGTAGCGGTTTGGCCGCAATTTTGAATGCAAAGTTGCTGTCTGCAGCAATCATCCAAGTGCACCGAATTACCGTATCGTATGTTAGCGCTGATTGCCCGTTCGATATAGCAGCGTTACTATAGTGTGTACGGAACTGTAGTCACTATGAAAAATCGCTTTTTCGCAATCTGATGTCTGACGCTGGCTTTCGAACATAGGCGGAAGGGTCGGCCCATCTTAGCGACAGCGGGGCTTCGTGTTCTAGTCGTTGCACGTGTTGGATCCACGGCGCCACGTCACGTGACCTTCGAGTCGAACCATCCCGGTCACGTGCTCGGTGCTTACGTCATCAGTGACGTCAGCTAAAGGCGAATTATTCTACCGCCGAGAATTGCATACAGACTGTTGGAACGGCTCGAAACAGCCGAAGTTTTCCCCCGAGATGCTCAGACGATGGAATGACGTGGCGCAGATTTTGATCCGCTTAGTTATTTTCTCTGCTGCAGAAAGTTAGCTTAGCGAACAGAACTGCTGTTAGTTTCCAGTGATCTAGTCGAGTCCTCTTAATTTGAGTCCGAGTCACGAAAAATATCACTGTTTGTTTCTGAAAAGCCCCGCGACTCATCATAGTTGGCACTGTGTCAGTGGTGTCAGACAAACGCAAATCTTGTAAAATTTTTGTTTTCTTCTGTCGGCCGACAACGTATCCTCGTGTGTCACGGCTAAGGCAACAAAATGGACCAATATGCAGTGAGTTTTGTTTTTCTTTTATAATTTTCTCACATTTTAGTTAATTTTATTTTTCTGAATGCATTACGGGTAAGCTTAATTTTTTTGGTTTTGTTCCTGTTTTCTTACTGCGCATTATTCGAGTCTTCATGAAGTTTATTTTTCGTCTTATAGGCCTACTCTGGTGTACAGGCCTAATCCAGATCTTGGCGATGAAATTGCGGCTAAGATGTAGCGCGAATTTTTCTTAGATCGTCGCACCTCTTGGGGACCAAAAACGCGATTACAGACCACCTAATGGCCAGCGCCAGGTTCGATGACGCAACTAAACGACTGGACGGCCCCAAATCGGCCGCCAAATAATGCTCGTTAGCGTTTGCTCGTTGGTTGGTTTCGACCGTTTACGTGACAGCCGGGTGGTTTCTAGTTTTATTCTGAGTTTTGACGCTTCGGGAAAGAATCTCCGTCTCCTTAGCCCTCAGCCAGACACCAGTTTGCACTGCAAGACCACGAATGCGAGGCTAGTGCATCGCGTGGTGTGTCTGTTTACGTCTTAGCTTTCGCTGGTACAGATTGCGGTTACCTAAGAAGGGATGGCCAGGCTGAGTTCACGAGCTGACTTCGACTACAAAGCAATGAAAACTTAACTAGCTTAAACAGCCTTTCTAACCAGTAACCTCGCTATCTTGGCAATGTTTACCATCTCCCGCGTTGTCTCGTAACGGTCAATTTGCACTTCGGAGTCGAGTTAGCTTGAAAATATTTAGCGACATACAGCTTCGTAAAGACTGGCTCAATCTAGTTAGGCCTATATTGTGTACTCTGTGCCAGGCCCGGCAAAGCAAAGCATAAAAATCAACCACAGCCTTGCATAGAACCCAGAAACACAAATCGCCTAAAACTGGTCAAAATAACATTACAAGAGTACTTTTAAAATTGATTTTAAAGCTAGAGAAAGTATGAAAATGACACCTTTCATGGTTTTCTGCTTGTTTCTATTTCTAACCTTACTGGTGGGTGGCTAGCAGAATATTTTCATTAATCAACATGGACCGATTCTTGGCTGGCAGTTTTGTCAAGCTTTGGGTACGATGTGTATTTATGTCTGTCTGTCTGTCTGTCGTCTCTCTGTAACGCATGTATTGTGGCTGAACGGTACGTCATAGGGGGTCGGCGATAATACCGTTGGATAGGGCGATAACGAGTATTCATAGGCTGTCAATAGCAACCATGTCTCTATCTGCAGCAGTTTAACCGCAATATTGAACGTAAAGTTTCTTCTTGCAGCCATTACCCACGTGCGCCGAACACCGTATCGTATCTTAGCGTTGATTGTAGCGTTTGATATAGCAGCGTCACCATAGCGCGTATGGGACTGCAGTCATCTCTGGGCAATCGCTTTCTCTTTGGGACCGAAAGTCGGATGCTGGCCTTCGGGCAGAGGCGGTACGGTCGGTCGGCCTTCCCTATAGCGACACCATGGCTTCTTGTTCTCTTTCATGCGTATAAAGTAAGTAACATGTAAAGGCGCGAACAGAGCGACGTAACTGAACTGAACTGAACTGAAATGATATGGTTTAGTTTTTGACAAATTGACTAGTGGAGAAACAGTAATGCATTACAGTAGGCACCGTTTAGCAGAGTCGGTGACTAAGTGACTACGATCACGTACGCGTCAACCAATGACGAATACTTCGCCTTGCTCGCCCATTGGTCAGTTCGTCAAAAACTAAACCGCGTCAGTTCAGTTCAGTTTAGTTACGTTGCTCTATATGCACCGTAAGAAAGGTTATGCGTGCATATGGAACACGGAAGAGAGTATCATAGACGCGAGATGACGATGACAATGATGACGTCAGTTGCTGCTGCTGCTGCTGCTGCTGCAGGCGGTAAACAGAACACTGCCAGTGCGACTGTTAGCCTATATGCATGGAGCTAAATTGATTGCCGCAAAGCGACGCACACAAACGTGATTTGCCTCGTTCTACGCTCTAGTGATCACACCAGTAGAGGCGTATTTATAAATGCCTGTCCGTCCGTCAGTCTGTTTTTCCGTATGTTTCTCTCTGTATTGTTAGCAGTAGCTACAGAAGGTGTCGTAACACGATAAATCTTGATCTTTGCGCTGTGTTTCAAAAACGTCTCACACTGTCATGTCCATAATAGATTTGCTAAATGTAAAATCGACTTTCAAAATGTTTTCACCCCGGCACACTCCGCGCGGGCAATGTGCAGCAAAATGCATATAAACGACCGAGAAAAAAAACTAAAACATAGCCGAAACGTGAAACTTAAAACAAAATCGCCTGCAGCGACAAACGCAGAGCCTAAAACTCAAAACAGTGGTGCCTAGAAATTTATAGCCAAGCTTAGCCCACTATCCTGCCCTGTTTCTGGGGACGATCTTGAACGCCGTCACGTTTGAGTGGAGTGAGATTACAGGCAGTTATAACACCACATACACTGCAGTGATAGATATAGTCCTAGCCTGCGATAAAAGTAGGTCATAAAATAATGCATTTTACTTTATTTAACGATCTGGGTCCGCCTGTGTGTGGTGAGATCAGTGTTTAATGTATACGGAAATCTGTCGCGGCATTGAAAGATCACTGATCAGCTGGCGCGGGATTTAGCGGCTAATTTATCATCAGTTTAACACTCCGCGCACGTCCTATGCAGACCAGTCCATAAGATCGTAACCCGTTGAACAGCAACTATAGAGTGGCCCTAAAAATGGCACACTTTTTCGTACGCTTTAACTTCATTAAATATTGACTGATTGGCCAATTTTTTTACTCTTAAAAGCAAACAAAAAATAGTAATAACAACATCATTAAAAATCTTAGGGCTACCACAACTTGCATGTGTCGCTACGTTACTTTGTGAAATGTCATTGTTTTAAAAGCAACAACTGAAAATCAAAATCTCAAAGCTTTTTAATAAAATATTTTAAAAAACACTGTCCAAATGCCAGAAAGTCAGCTATAATGTCATTGGGCACAGGCAGAAGAAAATGTAAGTCTACAAGTAAGCAAAATATTTTAAAGGCAAAAAGCCGCGTCGTGGTGCTTTCATAAGACACAAAGTAATGTAGCGACAGACTTAAGGTGTGGCGGAATCTTCAGTGATAGTGTTATTACAAATTTTATCCTGATTCCGAGAGTGAAAGTGATTTCGAAAAACGGTTAATATTTGACGAAGTCAAAGCGTATGAAAAAGTGTGCCATTTTGGGTCACCCTGTAGCTGCCGAGCACAGGCGTAATGTTTAACTGCATCGCTAGACCAGTTGCTAATAAACGTAACAAGTCAGATCACATCACACCTTAACTCCAGCACAGGACAGATGCGACCTTTCGTACGTCTTAACACGGGCCGACCAAGGAAATTACAGAAAGTGTCTGCGACAACTGTGAGGACAGCAGACGACGTTGTGTTGCGTAAGTTATGACGATTCCCTAGATGTTCTTATAAGTTTTTCAAAAGTTTCTTTGTTAGCCACTGTCTTTTAGAGTTTGTGTAACTTTTAAATGTTTATACGTTTAATGTTTTTGTTGCATTTTTGAATTCGCAAACGTCCGAGAATTAAACGCATTCTTCGGCATACTTTCAACTCCCTCATTCCATCGGTGCTCAATTTGTGACAAAAAGTGGCGACATGTACAGTGTCAATCAAAGTCACCGAGACAGAAACGCCGAAGGCATCGAGCGAGAAGCAGAATAGAGGGCATCTTTTCTTTATTCTCACTCAACTAGAACATGTGGGAAAACGTCGTACGCTCTCATTCCCATCTGAGTCCGAAGCAGAACACCAGTCAAAAACAAATGTTAGTGCATAGTTCTATTGAACTTGAGAAGAACTTATTTAGTGCGTAGCAATTTGGTACTTTCGACGCTTCAAACGTCGCAAATGCTCAGCGCGTACCGCGACGTCAGCGTGACAAAAACTGCCGGTGTAGCGAAAAATTCGTCACACCGGAAAATAATTCCCATAATTTATGCAGCAGTACGGGCTAGGACTAAGATAAAAGATAGGGTCAAGGTTAGGATTAGGGTTGGGGTTAGTGGTAGGGTTAAGATTATGGTTTGGATTATGGCTAGGGTTAGGGTTAGTGTCCGTCCAGCAAACTTAGAGCAAATGTATTCAAAATACACGTGCTATTGCTTGACGTTTGCTGAACGTTTGCTGGAAGTTTGCTAAAGGTTTGCTGGATCGTGTAAACACCCTATGAGATTACGGGCAGTTATAACACTTCAGTCACTGCGGTGAGAGATAGGCAATCATTAAATACAATTAAATTTTATTCTCTGAATCGAGTGTCTGCTAAGTAACTGACCTGTGATCCATGTGAAATTGCTGCCCACGGCGACTTCAGAACACAGCAGAATCATACATCCGACAATGACGACGACCACTACGACAACCGATGCCATCATTCTGTCGTGCGGCAACGACTACACTGAAGTAGTTACGCCGTCGTAGTTGCGCACTGTAAAGCTCTCTTCAGAACACCCGTCCGCTGCTAATTAAGCCGCGTACAGAGCGACGTGACTGAACTGAACTGACAAGGTTTAGTTTTTGACGAACTCACCAATGGGCAATCAGGGCGAGCTTATTGATCATTGGTTGGCGCGTACGTGAGCATAGTCACGTAGGCCACAGACGCCGTTAGACGGTGCCTACTGTAATGCATTTATTGATTGCTCATTGGTCAGTTTGTCAAAAACTAAACCATGCCAGTTCAGTTCAGTTCAGGCTACGCGTCAAACATGAACTCACGTACTGTCGTAGTTACGTCGCAGTTACAAATCGCGCAGCTCTCTCTGTAATGAGACCCCTTAACTGCTTTCGGGTCGGCTATAATGCAGTGAATGACGCCGTCGGTATAGTGGCTTCGCTTGCAATGCGCTCTGTTGTTTCAGACGCTGGCACGCTCAAGAGCACGATCACCGATAGTGAGACGTCGATTTAGACGAAAACGCATGCACACACGTTTTCATGGCATGCTCAAACAGCCGAATCTTCGGTATATTTTCCATTTTTGGAGACTATTTTTTATGAAACAGTTAGGAACGGTAGTTTTCACTAATCTTATGTTTTACTTAACTTTTATTTTTCTTAATTCATTCAAACGGCCTGTGGAGAGCTGATAGCTTTTCGCTGGGTCTGAATAAAGCATTTATTTTAGTGCATTTTATGATCAAAAATTATTTTATAGAGCACATCACACAGCTATAATATTAGTAAAGAAGCGGAAAAACTGACATAAATTGAAATATTTTATATTTTGATTTTTGGCTTAAAAAACAATTTCGTTTTTACAGAAAGCCTAAAACCTTGAACTGCCTACCACACTGTGCGCGCCACACGGCGTGCCGTTTTGCTAGCGTAAGCCTAATACCCCGTTTACACGACCAAGCTGGCTCGACGAGGTGGCTATATGTTAGCTAGACAAGCCAGAGCGATGTTTGCTCGATGTTTGCTGAACGTTTGCTTGACGTTCGCTCGATGTTTGCTCGATCGCGTAAACGGGGTATAAGTTTTCTGTTAAAATGCGTACAGAGTGACGTAACAAAACTGAACTAAACTGAATTTAACTTAACCTAACTAACCAATAAACGAGTTTAGTTCAGTTCAGTAACGTCGTTGTATACGCACTTTTAATTTGGTCAACAGTTTAGCTCACAAATTCAGTGAAATTTTCGGTTAAACGTTTAGCAAATTAAACTTTGAGCCCATCACATGCTGCTGCTGCTGAGGGGACACTGCTAGAAACGATAATGTTTGTTATCAACGCGCAATGTGTGCTTAAATGTCGCCACAACATACCGGCGTTAATTAATACGAGCCGCCATGCGGAGCACTGTGCATTAATAACAAAATACTTGGAAATCCGGATGACAACAGTACAAAAACGCAGATCTGGCGGAAAAAGCAAGTTGTGTCACTAAATTTTATACATAGCGAAACATAAGCCTAACCGAGCCTACAGTAGGCTTTAGCTTAAACGGTTAAACCATACTCAGGTCGCTACAGTACTGTTTTCACAACTTTCGGCCGCAGTCGTGCGTCATGAAGCAAACGACGATGTAGTCGATGCGATCTGAACTTGGTTTAAGTACGATACCGCGTACTCGCTTACCCACCCCAGCAATGCTGTATAGATAGGCCTAACAATAACATTCAAACTAACTACATTGATTGAAACTGCGCACAGTCAGACAGTAAGTGGTACGTGATTCTAGCACCGTCCGAAGTGACTTTTTGCAATACGTTTTTGACTTTTGTAAATTACGACTTACGAGCTCGTACGGTAGGAACAAATTGGACGGACAAACGGACGGACATGACCCGTAACGCGCCCTATTATACGTCTGCATAATAAGCGAAGTGTCAAACGACGATCAAACGAAACAGACCACAAAACAGCTAGATTGACAGTTTCTATCGACAGAAAATGTCAAACAAAAGAAGCCGAGGCGAAAGATAAAAATTTAAAGGAAAAAAAACGATTGATCGCCGCGCTAAGCTTATGACAGTTTTACACGCAGCGGTAATTATAATGCACATGTTGTCACGAAAAATGCGTGCATTCCGTGAATCATTGCAAATTGCAACGCCAGTGTGAACAAATTACGAAAAACACTTTTGTCGACTATTCGCCGGCAAATGCTAGAACACTGACAACAAAATTTATATAGCCACCGCATTCTATTATCTTGTTATGGCCGCACTTACAATGATATTTATTTCCAAAATGTTTTACAAATTTTTAAATTTTTAAAGTTTCCTTTGTCGATCGCTGCAAAAATTTGCCACATAGTCGAAAAATGACTGTATTGTAATTTCAAAAAATAAGCTTCAAAATTCGGCGGCCTAAAATTTGGTGCGGTCAAAAGACTTCCAATGTTTAGCGCGCTTTCAGACAACTTCGGACTTGTGATCGCGAATATTCGTGCAAAATATCCAAGCAGAAAAATCGACAACTGGAAAACAACATTGCAAACTTTTATCTCTCGCGCATCATGACTTGATCTGGTAAACGTTTGCTACCCAACCGGCGAAAAATTATGACCCCGCGTTTCCGGTTAGCAAATTAGGGCCATAAATGGTGGCCATCTGCAGCGACGGCCAGTGGCTTTTATCCCTATACCTGGTGGACGCAGCTTGCGCCCAGTGAAAAATAAGGAGAAAAGTTTTGACAAGGTTGTAGATCAAAACTTTTCCTTATTTTTCACTGGGCAAACTACACCTTAACGAAACCTCCCCATATTTTTTACTTCCCACTTATTTTTCAATCTGCACCATCAACAAACTCCCCTATTTTTACTTTCCCCTATTTTTTACTAGGCACACTACACCCTTAACAAAACTTTTTCCCTAGAGAGTAAAGAAGCCCAAAATAGAAAGGGAAAACTTGAGTCAAAAATTGGGGAAAACCTCAGCTTAAAACTGGGGGAATTGCGCCCGATTTTTATTCCAGATTTGGGGGATAGAAGCCACTGGCGACGGCGTGGGTTAAAAAAATCGGCGGGGCAAGATGTTGCGAATTTATGACAGAGGAGCTTATGAGTGCTCAGCAGAATCTCAATTTTGCCCTTAAATTTCCCCTCAAAAAGACTTTTTAACCCTTAATTTTGCATTTGTTCACAAGATTTCTTTTCACAAAAATTTTTTTGACACTTTTTCGACTGCCCGAAATTCAGGAAAAGGATCAGTGGCCATCTATGAGTCCGCAGGACGCTACAGGATGCTAGTTTCTGCCAAGTATATTCAGAAATCGCCAGAGACTGCGAGATAAAAAGAAAGAGAGAGAGAGAGCTTGAGAGTTAACGTCGCGTGGCCGTATGATGACGTTTTAGTGACGTCATCAACTGATGCTTATCAGAAGGGCATCCGGGCTTGTCCGTTGGGACCGCGATCAACAAGCAGAGATGGGCAAAATATTGCATTACCGCAGCAATAGCGCGCTAACGGTATAGCCACGAGTAATAGTGAAATATATCGTATTAGCCATGTACTAAGGCAGCATAAAGCAAACATCACATAATATTAGCTACCGGTAAGGCAAGAAAAAATGTCGGTGCCGATGTCAGCATATGATATGCGGTCGTCCATTTAGCTCAATCAATCTTTCAATTAATGAATAAATTTAATAAATAAATTATTTAACCAATTAGCCGGTAATCGTTCTACCACATAGCAAAATTTCGTATGGAATATCGCGGTAATTCAAGTCACGGTACGTTATCGCGGTATTTATAAATCTCGCCACACTGCCCACCTCTAAACCTAGTAGGCTACTAGCAAGTGCGTCGGGACCGACTGCGGAGGGGTAAAATGCGACGAGTTCCTACGGCGTTGACGTGCGCTTCATCGTTTCCATGGTTACGATATTTTACTGCCTCCGCAGACGCGGTGCCATACAAACATAACGTTACGATGAGATGGCAAATTCTGCGCCGATGACGTTAGCATCAAGAGAAAGGAATTCCAGAGAACGCAATCCGCTATGAACCTTGGTCCTTGGCTTTGGAATTTGGCCTTGGCCAAAAAAAATCAAAACCGAAATCTTCTGCGACTACAATAACTGGATAATTATAACTGTAATTGCATTTAAGAAAGAGAAGTGTTTCTCGAACTGCTACAAAAAACTTCCTTGAATAAACTTATAGGTTAAAACGTAACTTACTGGTAATAAGTTATGATAAATTCGATAAATTTATTATATATAGCTTATTATATTATAGCTTATTAATTTTTTTTTCTGATTTTCAGTAACTGGATAGTTCAACTCATTTTTACGTATTATGCCATTTAGCTTTAAACATTTATAGTTAATGGCTGTGCTGGTTTATATTTCGTATTTTTCACAATAAAAAAATCCAGATAATTTTATCTCCTTAAATTTTAACTTAAATTTTAGGCATATATTCTCAAAAGAAATCGATTATTTTTCTAGGTAGTTATTTATGATTAAATAATTGATATTCTGTACTGTTCTGCAGGCCTATTGCACAATTGCTGTCTCTGATTTTTTTATATACTGAAAAACCATTTTGATGTTTTGATTCGCTGCTAGCTCCTGTTACAGCGTTTAAATAGCATCACTTGCGGCTCCGGTTTCCATGGCAACGCATCGCTTGACCCTCTGTTATCCTCTCGAAGGTACATTAGCTGCCTGACATCTTGTATATACGCAACGTATTAAAACATCTCACGCACTCTTTCATCATCGCATTTCCGCTCCTCCGTGTATATTCTCCATTTAAGTTGCATTAATTAGTAAGTATGTAGCTGACTGCACACAGCTCGCATGATGTCCGAGTTTTTTTAAAAATATTTCCTGTCTTGTTAATACAGTTAGTTTGATAAAAATAGTTTGTATCAGAGCTGTCATATTCAAAACAAATCCATTGGGCCCCAAAATTCAACTGAACCTTGTGCAGTTTTTTTTTTAAATTTCGATTTCTTAGATTTGACCATTTATGTCCATAGCGCAACTAGCCTACTCTAATCATGTAATCATTACACCCCGTTTACACGATCAAACAGACATCAAGCAAACATCAAGCAACCATCAAACAAATGTATTCAAAATACACGTGCACGACGTGTGCTCTAATTGCTCGATGTTTGCTTGATCGTGTAAACGGGCTATTACATTTCACAATCGTCGTTTGTATGTACGATAACAGAAACTAAAAAATGTTGACCCAGTGCCGACGTATTACGCGGCCGTCCGTCGAAAGCTGCGCAATCTGACCCTAACTTCGAACTTTTACGTTTTAGCCAAAATGACACATCAACGATTGATCCTACTCTACGGACCGTTTACGCCAGTTTCAGGTTTTCTACGCCATTTTGTTTTTTGAGTTATGAGGCCGTGCGGGACAGACAAACGGACGGGCAAGAACCGTAATGCGGCTTCTTAAGACAGCCACATAATAAAATTGTCTCAGGTATAAGCCACGGTTAGAAAAACGTATGACAATAACAGCACTATAATAGCTTGGTAAAGCAGAGATAAAGCACTGAACGAGATACTAGAGATGCGCAATCTTGACGGATTACGTCCGAGGATTATGTGAAATTTAATATCCGAGATACACGCGTGTAATGTTAGTTGCATCCGACAGTGAAAACTTAACCACTCCATTTGTCTAAGCAGACTGTAGGCTATACTCTTCTACTTGCCGCTATTAGTTCCATTAACGCATTTTAGCTTGACAAAACGTTTTGTGAAAGTATCAAGAAATGTGACCAAAAATTTCAACCAAGAGCAGAAATTTGTGCACTTTTTGTCTCTACCTGCTGCCAGCAACACTATCTCCTAAACGGGTGACCGTCGTAGTATGCAGTCAGCCACCGAGGTTAACTCAGCCTAGCCATCCGTCCGTAGATATGCGCAATGAGTACCTGCGAAAGCTTGGATGTATGTAAACAAGCACACCGCGCGATGCATCAGCCATGTATCCGTGGTCTCGTATTGTAAACTAGTGTCTGACGGAAGGCTAATGCAACAGAGATCAGCGACGTTCTATGGGTCTTATGACTCGGCAAGAACTTTACGTTTTTTACTTAGCGTAAGAGTTTTTCTGTGCACAATATTGAAATAAATAGTATTTGGTCTGCCGTATAGAGTGTTTACACGATCCAGCAAACGTCCAGCAAACTTCCGGCAAACGTCCAGCAAACGTTTAGCATTAGCACGTGTATTTTGAATACATTTGCTGGAAATTTGCTGGACGTTTGCTGGATCGTGTAAACACCCCAGTAGCAATGCCGAGACAAAATGTAACACGACAGGTAGGAGGCCTAGCCTACCGCAGACAGTGAGTGACTAATTTTTGTCGTCCTTGTTTGTCGTAGTAACGCGCGGTCGGAAAACCGAAAATGAAGACGAATGACGTCATCGTAAGACGGACGACAGCCAGCTTGGCGTTTGGTCCTTATTCACCGCGACTAGTTGAGATAAATGTCCGGATTACGCTGATCGTTAAGCCGCTAAGACGCTGAAGCTGATGCTGTCACCTATAACCACACTACAATCTTTGCTGGAAGGGAGCGCTATAGTCCACACACGCAGTCTTGACTTTGACTTCGCTATATAGCCTACGTCGATGTAGGCTAGGTAGCATTGTACTGCGCAGAGCTGTTATTAGTGCAGAAAATGGCCCCAAATGGCTTATTTTGTGCTGATGCGCCGTTAAGCAACCACCGGGTACTCACTCACTAGTGGCAGTGCAGAAACGGAACATGCTAACACGATTGTTCGGCGTCTCAACTCTCAAGATTTTCCGTTTTCGGCGCTCGTTTACAAACGTTCCATAATCGAAAGCGTCATGACGTGCTATACTAAAAACAAAATAATAATCCGTATTATCTACGCCGCGTTATGACGATGATACACTAGGCCGACAAGAGCAGCCGGCGCTGCAACACGTTCTGCTGGCAGCTTTAACGAGCAATCTGTAGCTGTAACAGTCTCCTTGTATGCTGTAATGCTTAGCCTTTCATTAACTCAGCAGCAACAAGTGCACATAGATGGGAGTGGAGTACCCATGCACTCAAACATATCATCATCATCGTCATCATCATCTCTCTTTAATAAAACAGATTGACAAAACGCAACCATACAAAGCATACAAAATAACATGAAAAATCTGATAAATGTCGTTGAATAAAACTTTGTCCAAATAGTTACTACTGTAGTGTGACTATTAGGTGGAAAGTGCTGACTAATAAATGTCTTTGAACAACATTCTGTTTATGTAATTTCTACTATCAGTCTTGACAGATAATGTGAAAGAATGACTACAAATACATTAGTTGCTACACTTGTCAGTACTTAATCAAGTATGTCACGTATACAATCAAGTTAAGTTTACACCTTCAAATCTGCCTATTTCATATCCGGCGTCGTCCTCCTATCTCTCAGAACAGTCTCTGCGGTGATATAACCGCCTATAGTCATGCTTCAGCCAAACGTGATGACTGAAACGCATCTCCAGTCTGTTTATAGCACGCACGTCCCACGCAAAACACGCCGTCGATCACGGCCATGAAATAAGTACGTTTCGATCAACACGGTCCAGCGTTAATTTTATTAGTTGCTCGTTACACTCGCATCAATGGTACACATCCAATCGTGATGAAACGTAGCCTACGCTTATGCATAAATAGCACTCTCCAAAGGCCGCATTGAAATCCAGATTGCAAAGCAGTAGACCTACAGCGAAAACTAGAACTAGGCTAGGCCTACGTAACTTCCGAGAATGGTGGTGAGTAAAATAATTGTGGCCCGAATATAAGCCTAGAAATCTGCTATTATCTGCGTACGAATTCGTATATATCTCACCATAGATGTAAAAAACGTTTTAGAAAAACAAAAAAAAAACGTTAAAAATGTAAAAAAAAGTGGCAGAAATAAAAAAAAACGTTTATAAAGGGTAGTAAATGACGGTCCTACTTTGTTCAACTTTTTGCCTAAAACCCAATAATGTATGTGCAATATAACTAGAACTAAAGAAAGAGAGATAATTTTACTTAATTTTTATTCAGGTGTGTGGCCATAGCACTAGACTAAGTAAATAACTTACCACCTTTATAGCTTATTAATTCGTTTCAGTGGCTTTGAAAGTGAACGTTTTGTTGAAAAATAAAAAAAAACGTTAAACACTTAAAGAACATGGCAGGAATAAAAAAAACGTAAAAAAAACGTTTTTTACATCTATATATCCAACTGTCATGTGGGCGGAGACGAATACAGGTTTTTTGTATTATGAGCAGGTATTTGATGACGTCAGAACATGACATGGCTGCTTTAAGGTTGCCAGTGTAGGCCTACTTGTATTGTTGTAATACTACTTGCACAGAACACAAGCTTCTAAGCATATAGCATCTTAGATCACAGACGTAGTCACGTAACAAACGTGATGAGAAAAAAGGCTAAAAAAAACACTGAAACGCGTTCTTGCGAAAAAAAAGCAAAAAAACGTTTAACCCCTTTTATTCACGGTACAAACTTTTTCAAATTCGTAATTTTGCTCATCATACTGTAAGTAAATCTAAATACAAAATTATTCATTATTTCGTCAGTGGCATTTAAATTTGCGTAAGCTTATATAATTATTCTCAATAACCGTTATTTTCACTGCATCCTAGCGTTCATTGTATCGTGCGATAAAGCAGCGTCACCATAGCGTGTATATGGGACTGTGAAAACTGTGGGACATCGCTTTCTTTCCGCGACCGGAAGTTGGAGCTGCACGGCTTTCGGATAGAGGCGGTACGGTCGGTCCACCCTAACGACATTAAGCTAAGCTTTTTGTTATAACAGGCTGCGCAGGCTGTAAAAGGTTAAATTTACCGACGACAACGACACAGTGGTGTAGCCAGAAATGTAGACTGAGGGTTTTCTTCCCTTTCCTCCCTTTTACTTTTTCCATTTTCCCATTCTCTCCCGTCTCTTTTTTCCCGTTTCTTTCGCTTTTTAGGGTGTTTACACGATCCAGCAAACGTCCAGCAAACGTCCAGCATTAACACGTGTATTTTGAATACATTTGCTGGAAGTTTGCTAGACGTTTGCTGGATCGTGTAAACACCCTACTAGGCCTAAAAATATGCGAAAAAAATAGTTGCAATTTTTAGACAGACATTACACTACAAAATTACAATTTTGCCCCCAATTTTTCCAAAAATTAAAGTTTTCACCCTCTCCCCAATTTGTCATTCTTTGGACGACAATTTTCGACAAAAAGCGGATTTTTCAACAATTTACCGAAAGCCGAAAAATTAAAACGGGCAAAATTGCCTCTGCCACAATGCGCATTTATTGTTTTTCTTGTTGAC
>Ga0209367_1007226_pt1 | contig 15324 bp, 7 predicted proteins | sample WorMetLIZISLAND2_FD_187412 | JGI IMG/M metagenome (GOLD analysis project Ga0209367, IMG submission 187412) | Marine gutless worms symbiont microbial communities from Max Planck institute for Marine Microbiology, Germany - Olavius geniculatus... ... | reverse complement strand
TTCCTGCTCTGCGCGCTGTGTGTGCTGGTGCGCTGTCCTGCTGGAAGATGAATCCGGTGGGCAGCCGGCGATTGCTTGAAAAGAACGACAATTTAGTGATAATTTATAAACAAAATAAATCACTGCTTGTCAAAGCGTCACTGTGACGTCATCGGCAGTAACGTGGTAACCGGTTTTTGAAAGTTAAATAGCATTTTTAGCTTAAACATTTTTAATGCTGAAAAATCGGTAGGCGGTCATGTTCAGAAGTCTATAATTTCGTCGTTTTTCAACAAAATCACATTTCACTTAGCAGTTAGATGTAGAACGTTTCTTCTATAAATGAACCTGTAAAATTCCATGTTAAAATTCCAAGCGGTTGCTGAGAAAACAGCAAAAAACTTTAGGGGGCTACTTTTTGCCGCACCCTGTATAATAGGCTCTGTAGGGCCTACCGGGCTAAATTCCTCTGGGGGAAAACTTTGTACCGGTACAGAATCTCCGGTGGGAGACTCTGTACCGGTACAGATCCTCCGAGGGGAGACATTTTAGGGCCGGTCCTATAATACCACACCGGCGATTGCTTTGAAAGAACACTAATTTAGTGATAATTTATAAACAATATAAATTACAGTTTATCAAAACGTCACTGTGACGTCATCGGCAGTAATGTCCAACCAGTTTTTAAAAATTAAATAGCATTTTTAGCTTGAACATTTTTAATGCTGCAAAAATCGGTAGGCGGTCATGTTAAAAAGTCTATAACTTTGTCGTTTTTAACAGAATCACATTTTACTTCGCAATTAGATGTAGAAGGTAAAAAGCTGTAAAATTTCATATTAAAATTCCAAACGGTTGCTGAGAAAACGGCGAAAAACTTTAGGGGTCCACTTTTTTGCCGCATCTTGTAGGCTTGTGCATATCTTAATCCGTGGCTCTGATATGTTTGCAGCGGTTCGGGACCCGAATGATCACTCATTTAGGTCCACAATGCTGATATGGTCAGGGGTCGGGTCCTAAAAATTTGACTTAAATGTGTAACTGCAGTGAGAAGCTTACAGCGCTCGCTAATTACACGAAATATATTGAAAGAAAAACCGCGGAAAACGGGCAGCGAAAAAGGAAAAGGTGGGAAAAGGGAATAAATAGAGGTAGGAAAACTTTCTGAAACGGCTCAGACGGATAGCTAAGCACTCCTTCTCGGCTTAAGCTGAAATGCAGCCAAAGCTGTCAGTGGCGTAGCCAAGATCTGGATGTAGGGGGCACTTGAGGGGTGGGGTGTATAGACAGGGATGTTTCTTTTCAACCACGGAAGGGGTTTTGGGGAAAGGCTGTGCTCCCTCCCCATAAAATATTGGATTTCTTGTGTGAGAACAAAGTGTTTTGGTGCATTTTGGCACTATTTTGAGTAACTGAGTAAGCTCCGAAGAGGCAACGTGCCCCCACTACCTCCTATGGCTGTAGCGAGACAACTGCGTGTGCCCAACGCTCGGGGTTACGTTTTTCACGTGTTTTATTTAATACGCACTTATTTCAACGTATTCTACCGGTATTTTAGCGTACGGACGACAACGCTAGCGAGGCTACGAATCCGGTGTCTTCGTGCAGTGCACACTGACGACAAGAGAATAGACCTGGTGGCTAACACGCTGTTGATGCGCTTTATGCTACGGACGGACAGACAACAGCACTGCTGCAGTAGCCGCTGAATTGCGTTGCAGGTCGTCGTCGCGTGATGCTGGCGTACATGTACTGCACGCAGTACTGTACTACAAAGTCTACCATGCAGTCTGCCAGTCTGTCAGCACGTGGCCAGCTGTGTGTCGAGGTTCGTTCGTCGGTTACTATCCAACGCGACGCTCGCAACTTACGCAACGCAATGGACGCGACGGAACAACGCAAGAACAGGCACTCGTGTTTCGGCCGTTGCGTCAGCTGTATCTGTTGCAATGGTGTTGCGTACTTTTCTTACGTCGGCTGCGTTCATTGCGTTGGTTGCGTACTTTCTGGCGTACGTTGCGCACGTTGCATGCGTTGCATTAGATAGAAATCACGCTTGTCGTCGACGTTCTTTCGTTCTAAGCTTCAAGTGTGGTTTTCACACAACGCGACGCACGCGCAACGTACGCAACGCAATGGGCGCAACAAACGCAACGGACGCAATGTACGAACAGACACTTGCGTTTTGGCTGCATGCGTCAGGTGTATCCGTTGCGTTTGTTGCGTCAGCTGCGTTTATTGCGTTCGTTGCGTTGGAACTAGGATGGAAACCGCGCTATACTGTACGCGGTCTGACGGCACGTGGTCCCGCAGTGTGTCGAGACCGCTTCTATCGCTGCGTGTTAGGCGTTGGGTCTGCTGCATTTGTTGCGTACTTTAGTGCGTCCGTTGCGTGCGTTGCTTTGCGTGGAAGGTCTGCGCGGTGTCGAGGTTCGTTCGTTGTTTAGTCGCCGACTGTGTCGCTGCTGCACGCTAATCAACTTGGCATCATCGGGCGTCGGCGTAACGCAATCACGCCGCACAGCAATGACGTCACGTGACGTCATAGTAACGTCACCGCAGCCAGCAGCAGCAGCATGTCGCTAAAGTTACTTGCCCGGCCAGACTATAGACAGATCTCAGCTGCAACCGGGCTGCAGCTAGTGCCCGGACTGCGAAAGACTGGATCCGATAAAAAAACTATCTAGGTCTATAATACGTCGTATGTCGACAGCAAATCAATCTTATAGGGCCTACTTTTCTTTCTTTTTCATTATTTCCTCAATTTTGTCCGGTTTTTATTTTATTTTCTCTATTTTCTTCTTTGTGCTTTTTGCCTGAAATTGAGCCTTGGGGTCAGCGTCGTTCTCTGCACCAGGCATTCAGAAGTTTGCTGACAGATAGGACAGATGTTTGAGCGAACTCCGTCGATATTTTGAAAAATTAACATTTATCTTTAGCATTTAAAGTGATGACGTTAACTTGTTAAGTTTATAATTTTCTCTGTTTATATGTTGTTTGTCACTTGCGAGTTATGATAGATTACTGGTGGGAAAAATAATACACGTGTAAACTGTGTTCTATGAGCAGATGACGTCAGTATAATGACGTCATCATCAAAAAAAATTTGTACCCGTGTTCAAAATAAAATTCCCTACAAAACGTATATTTCGGATTTTTTAGATTTAGAAAACTGACGGAATGACGCTGTTTTCTAACTTATTTATCGAACGATTTTCGTAGCTTTAATTTTTGCATTCTTGGGCGCAAATTTTTTGACAACAAGAATGTTTGTCGACAAATTTCCCACAGCCCCAAAATTTAGAGAGAGAGGGCAATTGCCCCCTTCTGCTCCCTGGCCACGACGCCACAAAACTCGCGTTCGTCAACGCAGTAATGACGGTGATGAGAACCGGCTGTCACGTGACAGTGACGTCATCGTCGATGTCATCACGACATCAGCTGTTGCTAATCGACTGAACGGCTAAGAGACGCGGCAACAAAGTTCCAGCACTGTCATTCGATTTTGCGCGCCAGCTGACGAGATCAGCGCATGGGCCGGCGCTGGCGGCGCCGATATTACGACCTGCAGCATTGCGCATGCGCGAGCACCTGCACGCAGGATGGCTAGTTCTTGTCGCGCAACGCAAGACCAGTCGAGCCTGAGCGAGCGGAACTGCTGTGAAGTCCAGTAGTTGAACAAAGGAGCAAACTACTGGCCACCGGGACGGGGTTCCAAGTTCCACGTTCCAATGCGGGGCAGCAGTGCCGCCTCGTGGGCTTGGTGCTGACGACCGGGAAACCATCTGTTCTATTCTGGAGTCTTCAACTTGTTGAAGTTTGACCATAAACCGAAGAAAAGACAGCGGAAAACCATGTGAAGGTCGAGTAGTTGAACAAAGGTGTGACACGTCAGACGTGTGGTCATCAAGGGTGCTGGTGACGGTGTCTTCTGCGTGCGGTCTTTGCTGACTCCGAGGTCCGTGAAGTCAACGGATGAGGCTTTCCTGTCGCGATCATTTCTGTCGTATCGCGATGACACGCAGCCTGGCGTGACAACTGTACAAAAATATGCAGTAAAGAAGGTACGGTCGCTACGTGTGATCTCTAGTAACAGTTCCGGACGTCGGCGTTACTGATAAAGCCCCAGTTCCATTACTCCGATCTGCTGTCGATTTGTCGTACAATTTGCCGTATAAACGAGCTGCTCAGTGCTCACCAGTTCTAAAGGAAATCGATTGATAGCCCAGAGCAAATCTAACAACATAACATAATGTCGCACAGCTTGAGTTGTAAACGACTGACTTCTTGCCCAACAGATTCGCAACAACAAATCGAGATCGTGGGCTTTGGGCTTGACTCGCCAAGTCGCCGCACGACGCTGGAGGAAACCGATGGAACTGCGACACGTCAGAAGAGCGCAACCGAAGAACGAACGCTTTTCAGTCAGTGGGCGGCAACATGGTCTAATCAACCATATTAGCTAAATAAACTGTCTACTGGGCCATTTTATTTGACCTAACTGCGGGAAAAGCATATAGACCGCTGCGTTGTCACCTGCGCCCAAGTCTCAATGGCTGAATTCGAGTGCCGGAGTTCGTCATGCTCCGGTCATCGTCGCCGCAGTCAGATGAGTTGGAGTCAGTCCATTCTCGTCGTCGTTTTCGTCGTCGTTCTGCCGGCAGCTTCGGCAGATCTGCACCTCAGCGCTCCCACCGGTACGTGACAGTGGTGTATGCGGTGTCAATAAAATAACGAAGTATTTTATTTCCAATCTGTCACCTTTTCACATTGTTCCTTTTGGCAGTATGTTGAACTGCACGCTGAAAATCGTTAATCGTCTAAAATAACACTTAGCACTTGCTCAACACCTTTGCGTTTTTGCTTTAGGGTCAATCCGTTTGAAATGGGTCAAATGGTCAAAACGTTTCTAGGTCACCATCTTTAAACTGTGTAAGTACTGTTAGACATTTATGTCCACCGGTCCAGTGCCGACATACTGTGCGGCCGTTTTATTTGTCTGACTTTTTAAAATTAACTTTTTAAACTAAAAATTAACACACTGGTTAGGCTACGCTCGTGCCCCGGGTAATGTTTACATCATTTTCGGTTTTCTTACGCTGTTGTTGAATTTAGAGCTCGCACATGACGGACAGACGAAGACAAGACGCACATGTATTTCGCTTTTCGCAACGACAGAAAATACGCTTTTACCAAACGCGATGAATGAACTATTATCTTACAGCCCTTTTTAGACTACCTATATATAGCGAGATTTTGGATACGACAGGAAAAGTTTAGGGAGATATAATAGTCAGAGTGAAAAGGACGTAAAAGGGGATAAGTGAAAATAAATCAAAAACAGAAAAAGAGTGAAAAGGGGGAAAAAGAGGGGAATCGGTGTGACGCATTCTTTTCTCCCAACCTAGGCATGATATCTACAGCTGGCTGTAGCTGATAGTGTCAAAACTGCCAGTCTGTGCTGACAACTGCATTAGTGCCGATTACACACCGAACATGCGAATTTTCACTGCTCGACTAGCGCACGACGGGGGCGCTAAAAGTGACGGACATGAAAATGCAAGACATGTTTAAGCGGCTGAATAAAATTGACTAGATATGGATTCAGCATAGAGAAGGGGTACCCCCTTTTCTAGCGCACGTCATGCGCTTATAGAGCCAGCTTTTTGTGTAAACGAAGTTTATAAGACACTGCGGCTGACGTGTCAACAGTACCAACTTCCGGCCGTCAGATATATTCTGTACAGAGTACTGAGCTCTCAATGTAAGACTAATGCAGAACTAGTGTAGAAAATACGACAACTATACTATACAGCACTGCCGAACTGCGTTCTATATAACACGTAGCATTGACGGATTGACGGAGTGACATAACGCAGAACGATACACCTTGATGCTACATTGCTACTGTGTGTGTGGCACGAATGCCTGCAGGCGCACGTTTGCTCGTCGGCGATGCATTCTAGGCAGAATCGCTTTCTGCAGCGCAAGCGATTCCGCATATAGCTACACATAATCCTTAACGTGGTCTCTCTGTCTGCCTGTCGTCTGTCATGTTTGTGCGCCCTGCTTAAACCTTCAGACAGATTTAGATGCCGTGCTAATGACATTATGTCGGATGGGGTTTTCTGACCTCAGGGGAAGAGAAGTTTTGAGGTTTAAACCCGCAGCCAATTCACCAGAGGCAGAAAGAAAATTTTCGGATCGGAAGAAAATTATCCGTCAGACTAAAATTCAGTCTGTTGTTCACTGACATCGTTAATTTCGATCCGGCAAAAATTGCATTACAGCGGCAATCTGCATACTGGTTACGGCAATCAGCGACGTCGCGGCGAAAGTGACGTAATACATCTGCAGCTGGTACCTCGATCACTCACTCCGCCGCCGCCAGATGACGCCACTGCGCTGCGAGTAAAATGATATTAAATCCAAGCAGAGCAGAGCAATTATACGAGGAGGCGTCATTTTCTTCTCGACGAGAAATTACAAATGTCTGCTGTCCAGTCGTTCCGGTCTCAGCAGTCGCTCATGTGCAGCTTACTACCATACACCCATTGGCGTCGCCAGCAAAGGGACACTGTCCCCTTGACTTCTAACTATTTGAATTTTTAGCTGACTCGAGAGCCGCATCACAAACTCCGACATTCGACTGCATGCGGTTCCAAGCTTTGACAGCATTGTCACTGTTTATCGTATGCATTTCGTATTTTTGTGCGTCACCCCTAAATTATTTTTTTCTCAGCTTCGTCCCTACTCACTTCGAATCCTGGCGACGCCCATGGCCGTACAACTATAGCAAACGTTCGTCCATTCCAGGACGATGTCGGCACAAGTCCATTATAGTTTAATGCGGGCGCTACGTACGATCGGCCGATGGGGGCGTTCTTTCATATCGCCGCCTTCTGGCGTCAAGTTCTTATCTTTCTATCTGGCGCTGCTACTGCGGCGACTGACGGACGGACGGACGGATGTCGTGAGCGAAACCCGCGGGACACGACCGCCGCATAAACCACGCGCCAGAAGCTGCTGATGCTACTGCAGGCACGTCGAGAAGACGTTGACTGCTGCTGCGGTAGTGTGTTAGGTCAGCCTCCGGCGCACACTAGTCATCACACACCACTGGCACCGTCTCGCTCCGCCAGTCTTCCTTCGTCTAACTGCCACAGTATATCGGACGTACGACGCATCCCTACGTCTACTGATCGAGATCGGCAATCGAACGCTTGCTTGCTTGCCTGTATGTAGTAATAACTCTTTCATTCAGCCAGGATTCGAGATGCATTCTCGAACTTAAAAGCTATTGACACTGCCCGATCTCAATTTTAGTGTCCGGCGCCTACCTAGTGTCTGGAATTGCCAGTCTCTCTCAGAAAAACTCGACTTTCTTTCTTTTTTCGTCTCTTCCTCTCTCTGTCGACACTTAGACGCTGCTTAAAAATCTTCCAACAAAAATATGCAATGTACAAATTGTCATACAGCAGTAAAATGTCTCCGTCTAGTGCCGATGTGCGGCTGTCCGATTAACCCCGATTCTTGTCCTAACATTGACTTTTCACTGTTTGAACCAAAAATTGGCACACCGGTAACTGGTTACCCTTGCTTTGGGAAACGTTTACACCAATTTTAGATTTTTTGCGCCTTATCAATTTTTGAGTAAAAGCAAGATCTGTATTGCGGCTTATTAGAACGACCGCATAATAACGGTCTGGTGCCAGTGGCGTTTATGTGCAGCGTGATGGGTTAATGTGCTGCACGTCGAGTATCATTTCGCAGACTTAGGAACCCACTATACGACACTTTCTTTTCCCTAATGTCAAATGCATCATGCCGAAACTGTAGTGCAATAAATTTATTGATCCACACACTACAGAAGACCCCCTGTCTGGACCACTTAATAGGTTACACGATCGTCTAGGCTAGTTGGCTTAAACCGCAAAAGATGTTTTAAAGTGGGGATCACACCGTGGCGGGGGTCTGGAAGCTGAGCCCCCAGCAGCGTTTAGGGGCAGAGCCACTGGTGAGAAGTCAGGGGAGCGGGGAGGGCGAAACCGCTCGGTATCTGAAATGGTAAGTATAAAGTAATAATTAGTAATTTGGCGTGGTTATTCGCATTTTACACTATTGCCTTACTGTCTTTTGTTTTTCGTTTAAACAAACGTAAAAGAGGCAACAGTAAAAGTTATTTAAGCATGAAAAAGTGAATGGGCAAACATCATCGCGTGCTTTTACTAGAAAAAGTAGAGGGGGCACGTGGCACGTGCTCCTTTTTTCCGTAGTTTTGCGGTTAGTGCTGGTAGTTTTGTTTGTCTAAGGAGGGTGAAAATGTCTATGTATTGTTCTAATATTTGTGGAAGTAATAAATTCAAAGAGGAGAAACATTCGACAGGATTGTGGGAATGATTCTGTTCCTAGTGCAGAACGTTTTCTCCACTTTCGTTTTTTCTGCGAAATAATGCTTATCGTTAATTTCCGTTAATTTCTCGTAGACGAATTTTAGCTTCCCGAAGATCATTTTTGCCTAAACAATATCCTATTAAGAATGCATACAAACTGCTTAATGCTCACCTGCTCAGCAGTGATGGGCAAATCACAAATGAAATCACAAGTCCAAATCACAAATCATTTGCAAAAATGATTTAAATCACTGTCCGAAATCACAAATCAAATCACAAATCATATCCTCAAATCACAAATCATTTGAAGTTTAAATCAAATCAAATCACAAATCATTTTTATCAGAACTTGCACTTGTAAAAACATGTTGAATTTATATAATCTAATCTGTCAAAAATCGCATCATATATAAAATTGAGAATTTTACACTAAGTATAAGCCAGTGTGTGCAATATGACGATGGGTATAAAAAGAGTCTACAGTTAGTCCCTTATTCTCTTTGCATGTATCCAAAAATCTAACTGTTGCAGATGCTGCTGTGCTCACATGTCAGCAAAACAGCAGCTGCCATTGGTTAGGTCCCAGGCCCCTACTGCTTCACAATAGCATTGTGCATACCATCGAAAATTTTTGTGATTTGGAATAATTTCAAATCAAATCATAAAATTTCAAATCAAATCAAATCAAATCACACGTTTTATAAATCAAATCATTATTTTTTTTTTAAAATCAAATCACTGCATGTGATTCAATCATGATTTAAATCAAATCATGATTTGGATTTGCCCACCACTGCTGCTCAGGCGAGAGTTTGTCTGAGCGTCTTTGTGCAATATGAAAATTTCTATATTCGCCATATTTCAGATACTTTGAGAACAACAATAATAATTATTCAACGTGAGACGAGTAGCCTCAAACATTAGTAGTAACCCTTCGTTACAATAAAAAAAGTCATCAAAAGTAATTAGGCTATCTAAAATCAGAAATGCGGAATATGGCCGGAAAATAAAGACAGGCTGTTTAGTTAAGACTTAATCGATAAGAATGGGCGGTGCAATGCGGATGCGTTTCCATTGAAATAACCAGATGTTGGTCTCTGGTAGTCCTCACGGTGTGGTAACCGAGTGCCCGACAACTCTTCCTATGACAAAACTCCTCTGCGTCGAAACCTCCGCCACGACTAAGACGTGCTTACAATCCCACTCATCACTACAGTAGCCTCGTTTTCCATTTTAGCTTGTCGGATAATTATCTTCAAAAATTACAACGTTTCGGATCGAAAGTGCGTCAGTTTTAGAGGCACTGGACAAAATTGAAATTCTGAGCACTAATAATTTTATTTGTCGGAAATTTGCAGCTGTCTGTTGGAAAATTGCGACTTTCTGCTTTCACCTCCGATTGAAAGATTTTTTACTAGGCCTACTGCAAGCCGCCGAATATAGTGCTGACACCTGGCGAACAACATAAGAAATTTAGATAGCATTGTCGGAGGTTTGCGCTCTCCTAGTGCTTTTCTTAGTTTTTTTAGTTATTATTGTTTTTTCTCGTCTGCTGCTGACGAATAAATATCGTGTTCAATGTGGCGTAAAGAAGGTGGTTTTGTTTTGGGGATGGAGGGGGTGCCTGTTGGCGTAAAAGTCGAGCTGTCAACCGGCGGCGTAGGCTGAGATAAGTCGCTATGCTCTGTGGATGATCTCCGGCCGCTGGCTGGAAGTGAGTATGTTACGGAAACGCCTACCGATCAGCTGCTGCGCCAACTGTGTCACAAAATGTGTGTTTTCTTTGATCTCCGGTCTGTCTTGAAATGCTGGTTAGCCACAACCTTACGTTGACGGTGGGCGGGGTGTGTCGATAGGCGGAGCTAAGTAATCGAGACACGTCGGCGTGGTAGAGTCGCGTACAGAAGGACGTAACTGAACTGAACTGAACTGACATGCTTCAGTTTTTGACGAAGTGACCAATGGACAAGCAGTAATGCATTACAGTAGACACCGTCTAACGGTGTCGGTGACTACGTGACCACGCTCACGTACGCGTCAATCAATGACCAATAAACTCACCCTGCTTGCCTGTTGGTCAGTTCGTCAAAAACTAAACCGTGTCAGTTTAGTTTAGTTCAGTTTACTCACATCGCTCTGTACAGGGCTAAAATTAATTTAAGCGACACGTTGACTGACGAGTTCGGACACACGCACTGCACGAAACATACTCCGTGACAGCCCGGGGTAGTGTGAAGACACCATTTCGAGACGCTATACGCCGCACCCGCGCTCAGCTTATAATATCGATCTGTATTGGGAGTCGGGACTGGACCGGACGGACAGCGATAGAACGATGGAGGTATCGGTCGAACGACAGGTTCTGTACTCGGCCGGCAGGTCTGTGGGCGGCGGCCGGGCTGCTGGTCACAGATGTAGAATCCGCGAAGACGCGTCGAACATTAGTAGGCCTACTACCAGTTCATCGCGGCTGCGGCGTCAATAATTAGACATAGGGGAACAGAGCCAGTTATAAACCCGACTATAGTATATATACAGGGTGGGTCAAAAAAAAACTAAACTATTGTACTTTGTCCATACTTTCGCTGAATTTTGACTATTTTTACATTTGTGTCACCAGTAGACTCTGTAAGAAATTTGCAGATATTGTTGATATTTTTGGTTTTCAGATATTTATGTTTTACAAGGTAGTTTAGCGACATACAGAATATATGCGTTGTGCATGCCACTAAGTAGCAAATATTTTACAGAGTCTACCGGTGAAAAGTTGTGAAAATTTATCCGTATTTATTGAAGATATGGACAAAATACAATAGCTTAGTTTTTCCCTAACTATAGCTCGGTAATTTATGTAAAAAAACTGTTCAGTTTATATAGGCTACAGTGTAAGGGTGACATCGTGGTTGTAGATATAAAACAGCACAAATCACAATTTAATAAATCAAACACCACCATTATACAATGTCAAAAGAACTTTGCTGACTGTGTAATGGTAAAGTTATACATAGCCGGAGTTATGATTAAAGCATTGCCTAATTTTCCCCATAGGCGCCATTGTAATTTTTCATATTTTTGTGAAAAATAGGTTAAAATGTTGAATTTAAATTTTGTAATCCCCAAAAGGCACTTTCTTGCGCGACACCGCGTCATATGAACCATCGTGTGTTAAAATCAATTCAGTCCTTTTTTCCTGTAGAAAACGGCAGGAAAAAAAAGGGAAGGTACAAAAAGTCACGCAAGCGTTATAATTCACCTATTCGTGGGAAGCCCCCCGTGAACGGATTTTTACCAAATTTTGCACTTTAGGAGATATGTTGGACATAATCATTTGTGCAAATTTTGGTTCGTAAAAGTTGAGGAGTTTGAGATATACGGGGGTCAAATTTTGGGTTCTCCCATTGAAATGGCTGGTCACCCTTACAACTACAGTTCTGCGCTACCGTGCAGCCTGTGATACTGTGAGGGCCCTCACATAAATTTACTGACATTACATGTAACTTACCACAAATTATGCGTTAGAACTATGCGACACATTTTTTCTGCTATTATCTGGTTTTAGGTACAAATCTTTCTGAATTCGAAAGCTATATGCTATAGCTAGGCCTCGGTCGTGCTGCGGATCGGGCTCTCACACGCCACAAAATGTCGCGCTGCTGTTTGACGTTCTCCGGCCATTGGGGCCTTTTTGCGGGGCTTCTGTTCTGCTGACATGCTGAACACGCTCAAATCCGCCACTTTGGGGGAACGTGTCCCGTTGCAAATTTTGTGCTGGCGGACACCAACGACTTTTTTTCCTTCCCAGTGGAGAAGCGCTGTCTTGCAACTGCGGAAAGCAGCTGTCCTATATTTATCGTCAGAGAAGTCGTTTTGCAAGACCAAAAAGCGCCACTTGAGCTCGCCAGTCCCCGCCCCCCAGTTACGCGGAGAGGGAGCTTGCAAGCAAAGACGTTAAAACTTTAAAAATCAAGTGTTTTTAAATTCCACCCTATCACCAAAACTTTTCGTCCCTCCAATGTCGGATACATCGACCCCGCTGCATCCGAGAAACACCTCGCAAAATGCATCTAGTCGCTAACGCTTGCCCGACTGTTATCAGGGGCGTGTATTCCCTTCAGTTGCGTTGTGGCAGAACAGACTGAGACAGGGGCGATTCCCCGTCCCCCTAAAGAAGGTGAAGGTGAAGGTTGTCAATTTGTGTAGCGCATCGTCGTGTACGACGTACATCTCTAATGCGCTTTTCGTCACTAACCGGAGCCGTCGATCGCACAGCCGCCGCGTGCAGCCTGCAAACACAGGCTGGCGCACCGCAGAACATCGCAGAATGTTTTACTTGTCAAAAACTTTTTTTTAAATGCATTATTTGGAGCTGCAAATTACTCATTTTGTAGAAATTTACTTTCAAGATTAAAACTGTGAGCATGCATAATATTCTCTATCGAACACTTGCAGCTGTCAGTAGAAAAACTGCAATGTCCTGCGTCTCCTTACGCCGCCCCTCTTTCTCCCTTCGTCTACATTCTTAACGCACGACGCCACTGTCGTTATTCGCCGCATGGCACGGGAACAGCGGCATTGATAATCGGCTATAGTCAGGCGACTGAAGTGTTTATTGTTTCATCCATACATTAATTGCGCCCCTGTCGTCTGCTCCTATCTAACCGACCGCGGTCGTTAGCTGCTACGGACTCCGTCAATCTCACCGATGATGATTTTGCACTGACGATACGCGTGCCATGCTTCAACAAAATAGGCCTACCATCACAGAAAACTATGTCCGCGCAGTGCCGACATATTGTGCGGCCGTCCGCATGACTTTTGACTTTTACGCTTAAATGAATACATCGGTTACTCGGTCTTTGGGAAACGTTTACATTAATTTTGGTTTTGGTGTCTTTTTGTTGGCGATAGATCATAGAATCCCGTCGGGACTGACGAACGGACAGACAGGCAACACGGTCGGCCAGCTCTAGCGACAGCTGAGCTTTTTGTTTAGCTTACATTAGTTCAGATCCGAGTCACACAAACTTTTGAAATTCAACTCTATGTGGTTTCCAATCCAGTAAAACAGTGGGCCTGTGTCGTATTCTGCATCTTCTATGACTGTACATTAGTTTGGCAGTTAATGTATAGCATTTTCTGCAGCCACTATGGATGCGGATGAGAGGGCAGGAACGGTTTCCGCTGTTAATTGCATTTACATGAATTTCGTAATATTTTTATACGTTTTTATTTCGCCATAAAAAGCAACGGTGAAGAACGCTTAACGAAACTTAACTTGTGTATCATCTTTAAATTAATGTTCTCTCACGTTCTTGCCCACCTCGCACCAATTCCGGGCGACGCCTATGATACAGGAAAGACTCGAAGAAGGCCTATCTGTCCACGTCTTATTCCACCATGCCGTGACTACAGTCATGTAATAGACGCGCCGTCCGTAGACTCTATAGCGAGCGTGGGCAGCGATATACGCCCACAATAGGCCTGCCTACATATCGTCGGACGGGGTAAAGCGCTGTACGATAGCCGGCCGGTTTTGATGGAGTGCACATGCAGAACAGAACTCAACGAAGCAAGCGCTGCCGGCCGCTGACCTGCCAATAGACTTTGATATATCATATACGCCATCGACCATCTTTGGCCACCGTGCGACCGACTGTCGGCCAGACTAAGATGGACAATGTCCGGTTAATCGACTGTAAGAGAGGGAGAGAGAGAGAGAGTGGACAGATGGCAGACCGTCGGTTGCGTACAGTTTTCGTCGCTGACTGAAAGTACTTTCTTTCGTTTACTCGCTGGAGGTAACTATACAGACAACCTCCCACGATAAAACCTTTATCTGTGCCATATTTGCATATCTTAGTACTGTATGTTTTTTTTAAAATTTTGTCACGACAATGATTTACGTGACTTATTGCGTTGGACATTAAATATGAGAAACTTAACGAACACAATTTGTCGTGCTTTTGCTACGATAACAATCTACAGTCGTAAGTGTTTTTAAATAATAAAATTGTAGTGCCTCATAAAGATTTGAATAGAAGAAAGTAATCCTTAAACACGATACAAATTAAAACAAAATTTTCGAACTCTGCATTCGTATAAATGCAAACTAGATATCACGTGCATCAAAGTCTCGGAGATGACGGGATATCGCTGCAAAATTGACGTCGAAAATAGTCAAAATGGTCTATGAAATCGTATTAATGCAGTGATAAGCTCGGGTCTCGTATGACATAGATGTGCTGATAAAGTAAGTAAGTACGTAAGTAAAGTGTAAATTTATATAGCGCATACTCAAAAAGATCTCTAATGCGTCGTGGACGGTGAACGCAATCAGCAGTATGATTTTGAATTAGAGATGGGAATCGAACCAAACCCGAACCGAACGCACCGAACTCGAACCATGTTTTTCATTAAAACGACTGCTAACGACATCACAGGCTGAACGGTAGTTCAAGCCCTGTGTTAACGGCGACTTCTCTTTCTTATGGGCAAGCCAAAAATTCGACCCCCCACAGAATCAAAACCCCTGACCCGATTAAGATAAAATTTGGCACGGTTGATTACGTCGGCGAGGGGACCCGTCATGCAAAATTTTATGCAAATCCTTACAAGGGGGGCTTCCCGGCAAATGGGTGAAATATACGCAAAAATTTTTATAGCCATCCATATGCTTTTTTTTCAGAAACTCACCTACAGGTCAGACCCTTCGGCGGATTTTTGCGCACGATCGCTCAAACGACGCGGTCTCGCGCAAAGATGTGCCTTTTGGGGGTTAAAAATTTGAAATTAATATTTAACGTATTTATTCGCAAAAATCGAAAAAAATTACAATGGCGCCTATGGGGAAAATTAAGCAATTCTTTAAACGGTCATAACTTTGGCTGTGTATAAGACAGAGTCGTAATTTTTGGTTCTATGGTATGGTTTTCGGGAATGGCGAATCTAACGG
>Ga0209367_1007225_pt1 | contig 15324 bp, 12 predicted proteins | sample WorMetLIZISLAND2_FD_187412 | JGI IMG/M metagenome (GOLD analysis project Ga0209367, IMG submission 187412) | Marine gutless worms symbiont microbial communities from Max Planck institute for Marine Microbiology, Germany - Olavius geniculatus... ... | reverse complement strand
CAAATGAAGAAGGCTTTAGACTATGTTAGTGATTACCAACTAAAGTCAGCTTGTAAGGACGCCATATGCATAGCCCCATCTAAGGTTACCCAAATGATTTTTTGCTGTTTTAGAGGACTGATATCATTATATCGTCCTTACACACAGTTGTAAACTGGTAAGTTTTCTTACATATATTGCATTAAATGCTTACCAAACGATTATTACTTTGAATACTTTGATTAATCGTTTAGCAAATTAAACCGTAAGCACAACCCTAGCATGATTTTAGTGAAAGTCTACTTTTGCATTGTTTGTGTTGTGTTTTGATATCGGTTTCCGGGTGAAATTTTCTTTGTTTTTTGGTTAAAAAGCAGATATATTGTTTATACAAGTGAATTACTTTTAGTGTTTAGTGGTTTACTAAAGAAAATATTATGATGGATGATTGGAAACTGAAGACATCGCCGGTGGTTAGACTGGAAAGACCGAATGAAAGGTTTGTAGACTCGCGGCTATGGGTAATAAGCGGATGTGCGGATGTGGCAACGGGTAAAAGGCGGATAAAATGTGCGGATGCTAAGTGCAAATAGTTGGATAAAAGACGGATGTGCGGATGTCAGTTTGGTAAAAATTTGCATTAGCTCTGCCACCCCAGATTGCTTCAGATGTGACTGATTTTTCTTTACGCACTCAGCACTGCCGGCATGTCCACAACCACTACTGGTCAGGAGTCTTCAACTTGTTAAAGTTTGACCATACGCCGAAGAAGAAGAAGAAGAAGAAATAGGTATAATTAGTGTTGTTATGCATGTTTCAGAGTAATTTAATGGTGGGAAAATGCAAATAATTGACTACTGAGACCCAAGAACAAAGTTCATTTTTTGGGCTGAATTCCATCATTCTAAAGAGGGTTTTTTTGATTGGGTTTATAAAGAAAAAGAGGCTAGGTCTTTTTTGGAGAAAAACAAGAAGCACAAAAAACACTAATGGGGCCAACTTGCGAATGAAACACGTACTAAATTCAATAAGGAAAAAAATTTTATTGCTGGGTGTAAGCCTCATCTGGAGTATTAGTCCACTGACCATCAGGAAGTTTAAGCATCTCCACCTTATTCTGTGGGGAATGTCTCAGTATCTTACAGAGTCTAGAAGACTCATGTGTATTTTCTGTACTCTGGCAGAAGTCTAGCCATGATGACGTTCTTCTTTTTATAAAATTGTCAAAATGTCATCTGCTTTCAGACGTTACATATTCTACGTTGCTTTAGAGTAGAGATGGGTGGTATCAACTATTTTACAAAAGTGATTGGAAGATACATGTAGAACTAGGAAAATCAACGCAATTTATGCACTGTTGTAAAAATATCTTTGTTGAGCAAACAATTGTTTTTCGAAAATAAAAATTATGATGTTTCAATGAAAATTGTTTTAAAATGATTGCAAATTTGTAAAATTATGGAAAATAACCCAATTTTGTACTCCTCCAAAATGTGGCGGTATGAAACGTTAATTGGAAATAAATTAGGGCTACCGGAAATTCCCTGGAATTCCTGGAAATGTTATTTTCTTTGAAGTCTAGAAAAAATTCTTGGAGATTTTGCAAATACACATTTTTGCATTTTCCAGGCATTTTTCATTCAGGAAACAGTCTAAATTAGCGTTGTTAGGTGCATTATAGCCAAATTTTGCTAAAACACCAGCTCATTTAACGCCATCTTACTTTAGGTTACGTGATGTACGAATTCACGTGGTCTGTTGCACATGAACATCAGATGGTTCTTGTTGTACTTTCTGTATGCTGTTGATAATTTATCTGCAGGTATGATAGTATAATACAATTCACTCAACGTAGCAATTATTTGATACACAAAATGTGCAATGACAACAGCTAAGAGCTTGCTTTACTCACATGAGTTTAACTAAACTCAAATCAACTGCATGCTGCTGTTTAGTTATATAAACTAAGAATATTCAATGTTGATTTATTACACAATACTCCACTTGTGTTGTGCCACTTCATTGCTGCAGGGCACTGGTTCACTTACATTTGGCAACAGTATTCATCAACCAACCTATGACATTTAATGAATCGCAAGACGTTGCTCTTGAATTAACAAAATCGAACCTACATTATTCATGTAGCGGTCAACCAACCACACATGTGTCAGCTATTTAAACCATGAACATGTCAGAATTATCTGAACAAAAAACTCATTCTTTGTCAAAATCTTCAAAAAATTACAATTTTTTTTGCACTACACACATCTGAAACAGAAAAAAACTACATTACTATTGGTACTTGCTTATGTTTCTGACAAAATACATGGTTTAGATGTGAGATATCAGAAGAAATTCTGCCTCAATGGTAACCTTAACTTGCATGAATTCAACTTGAAATTATTACCCGATGTAGCATCCAATCCAATGTACTGTTTGTGCGTTTGACAACTAATCAGTATTGGTGACTATGATGCATAATTTTGTAGGTTGATGAGTCAGCCTGCTTATGTAAACATTCAGCCAAGTGTCGGTATGTTAGCTTTGTATGATGTCTTACATTGCTATTGCTACTGAACTAATGTGTTCAGTCTACACTGTTTTTATGTATGTGTCATCAGGTGCACCCTGAGTCAAAAATGTCATAATGCCAGATATTAATCCATTTTTATAATAATTTCATTGACAGTAGACACACTTTTTAGAACATTTTGCAGTAAAGTGATCATTAAATATTTTACGATTTTTTAAATATATTGCTAAACTCCCATGTGAACATATTAATGTTACTAAATTACTGGCTGATATTCATGGACTTGATTGTTTCCTGAAACATTTTAACAATAAAAACAATTTTCCACTGACTGATTATGTGACATGCAATAGCAGCAGTCCTGCCACCTGGCGAGTCATGTACAGCATGCAATAAAATAATAATACATTTTGAACAAATACAAAAATTTGAGGGTAAGATGCCGTGAATTTATCTGCAACCATTTTGGCGCAATTCGCTTTTGCGCCACAGCTGAAAATTGCAAAAAAAACACGATAATCCACCATTTTTTAGAGCTTAAGGTCGTTCAAGGTCATCGATGTTGACACCATTTAACAGCTGGTCACTGGTGCTTGTTATAAGCAGCATGTCTGTGTCTGTCTGCAAATGTTTTCACACTAGACGAGCTAATAGCGGTAAACTAACCACTTATTAAGGGGGTACCCCTCTTTGATGCCCGCCTGTGCAGACCTTTTTGAACCTGGAGGATTGAGACTTAAATTGCTAAAATCTGCATTTAATGCAAAAAAATTCATATGCAGGTTGTTTTGGTCTATATCCAGCCATTTTGTCGCAATTCATTCTTAAAATGTGCGCTGCAGACAAAAATTGCAAAAAATTTACTAAAATCTCTATTTGGGTAGCTCAAGGTCGTTTAATGTCAAAGCCCATTGCCACTGTTTGTTATGATAAGCAGCATGTCTGTGCAATGTGTGCATATTTGCAACTGTTTAACGCCTTGAACCTAGGGAGTTGGGAATTACTCAGTGCACAAAGGTTTAGCAGTTTATCTCATAAATTGTCTATTAGGAGAAATAAGCGAAAGTAACTGACTTTGACAGCTTCAAGTCATTTTGGCAAATATATTGTAATACAACAATTTCAAAATTTTTGCTGTATTGTGCAGTGTTTGAAGTTGCATCAACTATTTTTTGTTCAATTCGTATTTGTGCACTGAGTCTAATTCGGTCATTTCAAGTGTGTTGTTGAACACACATTGTTATCAGATAATGCCTGACGTGATTGATGTGTTAACATTGTTTGCGTGGCGTGTATTTTAGCTTTGGCATATATTTAAGATGCTACAATTTTTATTTCATTGATTTAACTACCGTAATTTCTAAATCAAAGATCTAGAAAATGTAGATGGGCATAATTATACAAACATCAAGTATAGCAGTGATTTTCATCCGGGGTTCCGTGGGTTCCGCGAGCATCTGCCAAGGTTTCCACGGATCGTCAGTATAAAAAATAAAAATAACCTAGCGTGCGAAATTACGTCAGAACAAGCCATAGAAGTACTACACATTGAATGCTTAGTTCCAAATTAGCGCTTCTAGCCATCCACTTTTGCATGCAGTGTTAAATATTTTTCTTGTTGTTAACAATGTTACAATATTTGCATTGAACACTGAACACTGACTTATTAGTGTCAGTGTTAAAGAATCATGTGTCCATTTATTGAAAGACCTTCATTTTCTGAAACATTCTGCTTGCAAAATATAAAAGCTTCGCCCACTAGCACAACTGGTGGGGGGTCCTGACCCCCTGAGCTGTCTGTGGGCGTAAAAACGTAAAAGATGTAATGATAATTTTTGGGCCGTTGGCGACCGCCTCGTAAAGTGTTTTTGGTTACCGGTGAAATAACAATTGCTAGATAATGTTATGTAATACGGTAAAATTAAACAAGTCTTTTGTTTGTTTTTTTTATTGTCAGCGTTTTAGGGTTTTTTTCCCAGAATCCCACAGGTTTTCTGCCTCTCGACTCCGCTGGGGACATTGGTCCCCAGACACCCTGAAAATTCCACTTTGCCTACGCCATTGGACTCGCGGATCATTGCATGCCATGAGGTTACGTGAGTGATTTTGACACTTGTGTAGGGTTCCACTGCAGCAAAAAGTTTGAAAAACACTGAAGTATAGTATTGTTGTAGTGTTGGTGGCTTACAAAGACTTTAATTTGTTCCTTATTTATTAAACTGGTACTGGTCTAGCTACTTGCTCAGTACTCAGATAATGGATGACATAGATAGCACAAAACGTTTGCCACCCCCATCCTTAATTTTTTGTTGGCTGCAACTGGAAGGACCAAATTTTTATTTTTATGCCCCACATTTAGTACATTTGAGCACGGGGCCCCTAAAAGCGTGGGGCCCTAAGCCATGGCCCAACACTGTTCTTCACACTTTATTTCCTTCAGCATCACGCACTTGCTGTGGCTGTCTTGATTTTGTTTCCATGTGCTGCACACTGTACAGGTGAAAGTTCATTTGAGGTGAAGATTGAAGCTGATAGTTATGATATCATTGAGCATCCACATGATGGCAAGATAAGAATGTATTTATGTACATTGTGTGATGAACGGTTTCCAAGCAAAGACAGTTTGAATAAGCACAAACAAATACATAATGTAGACAGGTTTTTCTCATGTACTCAGTGTGAGAAACGTTTTGCTACTCATGATTCCTTGAGGAAGCATATGAATATTCACAGCAGTAAATACAAATGCACTGAATGTGGAAAGTGTTTTAGCAGCAACAAAGACTTTGCAAAGCACAGACGAAGTCATTCTGGAGAGAAACCGTTTGAATGTACTGTTTGCAGCAAACGATTTACACAATCAGGTAATCTTACTGTTCACAGCAGAATTCACAGTGGAGAGAAACCACACAAATGTCCCGAGTGTGACAAGGCATTTAATCAGTCTGGAAATCTAAACAGACACATGAGAGTTCACACAGGAGACAAACCGTACAAGTGTTCACTGTGTGACAAAAGTTTCAGCCAATTGGGTCACTTGCAGTGCAATGGAGTGTACAGTGTTTGTATAGTAGCCAGTTCATTTCTTCTGAGTATGAGCCTCAAAATTGAACAAGTTGAAGACTGCTATCTCGCTGACATTGCTTTACTATACTTGATGTTGACATTATTTTATGTTTTTACTTTGTTTTTGCTTATGTGATCTTTTTTTACTTCGTTAGGCCCATTTTAAAATTTTATTTTATTTGTTTATTTTTAAGTTTGTAATTTTTATATTATTGTTATTAAGTGACAAAATGTGTTTAAATGTGTTACTGGACTTGCTGGGCGTCAACTGTTACGAAATTTTTTTGCAGTATTCACTTTTATTTGCAGTTTAAAAAATATTTAGAATAAAAATGCTTTAAAGTGTAGAAAAATGGATTATGATTATTTAAAAATTTCAAAAAAGACGGTTGTTCAGAATCTTCATTCGATGTTAACGTGTAGATATAGAAATCGTAATTTCAGAAAAATACAAGTGATAATTGAAAGCCAACATAGCGAAAGCATTTTGCACTTTCGGTAGTGTACGTTACGTTATGTTCTTGCTTTTAGTTCCACTGCAAGTCGTCTTTTACTCTATTGTTTTGCTTTCTGACTTCCGTTTAGTGTTGACAATAAATTACACATAACTTTCTCATTTCTGCTGCATAATAACCTCGCCAGTGAGAGCGCACTGTGTAGAAATATAAAGTAGATTGTGGTTGATACGAGCATTTTATATTCACTGTTGTTTGTCAATGAACGCCATGGATGATTGGAAACTGAAGACAACACCGGTGGTTAGACTACAAAGACCTAGTAAAACGTTCGTATATTTTCTTAGTTTCCTGTGCTAAAGAGATATGTTACTAGATTCAATTTAATTCTGACGACAGTCGAATGATATCAGGTAAAGAACGGCGCCAATTGTGACTACGATTGGTGAAAATAGTCTTTGTATATCTGAGTAGCTTTGATGTGAAATACTAGCAGTCAGCAAGGTGGATAGCGTTGTTTTTCATACCTGACTGGCGAATAACCGTAGCTTTAACTCTCCGCAATGTGTTTATTTTCCCAGTTTTGCAGGTTTTTGTCAGGTTTTTTGCAGAGTTCTTGTCAAGCAGTTAATGTTAACATCATTCTGTTAGTTTTGCCAAAATTAAAAAAAAATTGAAATATACTTTTTGTAGGGAATTTTATTCTGAGTATTACCTGTGAGTTTTATTACCATGACATTAGATACTTTTTGACATTGCCACTGAAATCATTCCATAGTGAATTATTGTTTTTTGTGAGCAAAAAATTAATGCAAATCGGATTTACCCTGAGATGCATGAAGTATATGGCGACAGGTGTTTTACTAGGCAAACTGTACATGCTTGGTGGAAGAAAATGCTAGATGGGCAGAAATTTGGATTAGATACACTCTAGGTGCATTCAGTCGTTCTTCAGCGGCTTGGACAGCTGCAGCCGACATCGTTTTTTGCATTGGGCATTCAGAAGCTTGTTGACAGACGGGACAAATGTTTGAATGGCCTCGTACTACACTTTAAAAACGAAACAACAATATTTAACATTTAATGCAGTTAGATTTACTTGTTAAGTTTATTCATTTTTTGTTCCTATGCTGTTTGTCTCTTCAGGTGGAGAAAATAATACATGTATAGACTGTGTTCTATGAACAATGACGTCAAAAAAAATTTTGCATATGTTAGCTATAAAATTTTCTACAAAATGTATTTTTTGGATGTTTTAAATTTAGACAACTAACAAAATGATGCTGTTTTGTAACTTATTTATTGAACGACCCTCTTATATGGTAGTACGAAAAGTATGGAAAGGAACCAACCATCACAACCATCATACCAGTTAATCCACACCGTAACTGAACATTTGTAAACAATCAGTAAGTAATCTGGCTCCGAGAGACACGTACTTAATGCTGACAAAAACATGACTTGCTGTAACTAGAAAACTGTGTCAGTCCTGTGCTGACATATTATGTGGCCATCCACCTAGTTATTTGCTGGCTTATTTTTATGCTTGGCATAAACAGGGCCTGAACTAATTTGTTACCAGCTTTGTTTACGGATACATATTAAATTACAGGTTTATCTGGGTAGTTGGACAACAATATTGCTAACTATGGTGTATGTTTTTGTAGACTGATGAGTCAGCTTGCTGATGTAAACATTCAGTCCAATGTCGGTATGTTTACTTTTGTAATCTTTTATATATTGTGCTCATATTTCTTGTTTGCAGTGAATGACAAAGCAGAATTATGTATGTTTTCTGTAAATGCTCTCATGTGATTTTGCATGTTTTTTTCCTTGGCTGTCACTTAGTCCATCCATGTATAGACTGTGACGTAAAAAAATTTTGCCTATGTTTGCTATAAAATTCTCTACAAAATGTACTTTTCGGATGTTTTAAATTTAAACAACTAACAAAACGATGCTGTTTTGTAACTAATTTATCGAACGACCCTCATATACAGGGTGGGCCAAAAAAAACTAGACCTGTTTGAGCATTTATAACTCAGCAATGGTTACCTTTAGAAAGGTGTGTGATATGTCAAAAGTTTTAGAATGTTGCAGACAAAAAACTGAACTTGCATAGCAAATCATTTAAATATTTTTTGCCTAATTTGTATAAATCTTTATTACACCTGAAATTAGGCATTTGCCTGCACTCCCATGTCCATGTTTATTGAACTCAAAAACTCACTGCCAAAAAGTCCAGATTTAAATTCTGTGAATTATTCAGCGTGGGGGCATTGCAACAGATAGCATGGTCACAAAATTTCAGTAACTGACCAGCTAAAATGTGTGTTAATCGAATGCTGGGCTCAGCTGATCATGAGCAGATTGACTCCAGCGATCGATCATCTGCCTAAAAGGACTGACGACAGTTATGAATGCAAAAGCTGGGCAACTGCCTATGTCGAATTTCATCCAAACTCAACGTATGTGTTAATGATTGTTGACATTTCACTATATGCTGAATGAAAATCAACTTAAATTCATGTGTTACTGCCAATTTAGCATGATTTTAGGGGTGGGGCAGATTTGTGTAAATCAGGCAAAGAATACTTAAATGTTGAAACTTTCAAGTTGTACACTTCTTCTGCATACAATTTCAAAACTTTTGGCATATTACGCGCTTTTCCATCAATAAATCATTGCTGAGTTATAAAAGCTCAAATATCTATGTTAAGTCTATGTGTTACAGTCAAATTTGTCTGAATATCGGGGTGACAAATATTTATGCAAATTAGGCAAAGAATATTTAAATGCTTCACTATGCAAATTTGTCGTTAATTTTTTACAGGATTCTGAAACTTTTGACGTATCACACGACTTTCTACCACTAACCATCGCTGAGTTATCAACGCTCAAACAGGTCTGGTTTTTTTTGGCCCACCATGTATATTAACTGCTTTTAACTAATTTTAACCACGTATGGCACTGAATGGCCTATTTTGTGCTGTTGTGCGGTTAAGAAACTACTCACTCACTTCACGTGAGTGATTTTTGCCTGGTGCTTAACACGTTAGTCCTGGGGCAGTTTCTATTATGGCAATCACTATTCTGACAGTTTTTATTCTGAAACTTTGTATACCCATATATAGGGATAGGGACACGGTTAGGGTTAGTGATAATCTGAGTTAAGAAGTGGGATAAATTGCATATTCAGTTACAGCGGGCCAAATCTGTTACGCTATTTTTACAATTGCAGACGTACTGTAATGTAGAACATATCTGAACACAATGTCTGGCGATGCACATAGCTAATGCTTTCTGACTCAGTTTTATGTTCAATTCACACCTACAACTGTTGATTTGAGTCACGTCGTAGACCTGTGATCAGAATTGATGATGTGAGTTAACTGTCAGCGATGAGTTGAGTTGGTGTTGTAGGTGTGAATTGGCCATTAGGCTTAGCATTTAGAAAAGTCACTAGATATGTACATGGCTGGCCATGCACACACAGAGGCAATGTGTTGCAGTTGGTAGTTTACTAAATACGAGTAACTGCTGTTGAACATGCTATGTGTTTGGCATCACTGTTATGTAAAAGCTTTTTTGTTACTTTTATTCGTAAATCAGTAGTTAGTAACAGTTGTTGAATTTGGTGTATGTTTTTGTAGGTTGATGAGTCAGCTTGCTGATGTAAACATTCAGCCAAGTGTTGGTATGTTTTGCATGTTATAAAATTATTTCCCGTGAACTCAGCCTGGCCATTGCTTTGTGGGTACGTGCAGTGAGTACTGTAAACAGGCACACCGTGCAATGCACTGTCCTTGTATCTGTGGTCTTGCAGTGCAAACTCGTTTCTGGCTGAGGGCTAAGGAAATGCAGATTAGCACCATCTTGTTGCTTAGCGAGGACTCTAGTTTTTACTTTTTTATATTTGACATCTGCTACTCGTACTATTTTTTGCACTGAATGATGCAGCAGAATTCTGTCTTGTTTGCTGTATATTATCCAGGTGAAAGTTCATTTGAGGTGAAGATTGAAGCTGATAGTAATGATATCACTGAACATCCACATGATGTCGAGCCAATTATAGAATCTAGAGGTTAGTGTATGACAGCGATCATGGAATTATGTGATTATGTGCATGTACAGAGTGCACCAGAAATGTCTTAACTTGTTTTTGTCAGAATTTTGTCAAATCTCTGGCATATTTCATAATCTTTTGACACACATATGCGAAGACAATAACGATTGTGTAAGGTGCACTCATTTTACAACTCACTTAGGCCGAAATGTTGATGCACTACCGTGTAAAATGCAGATGCTCCAGATTTTTACATTATGCAGTGATTATCAGGATCAGATTGCTCACTTTTTATCATTAATTCGATAGAGGGTGCCATGTAATTTAATACTTTTGTGTTATCAAATGTTGTACGCTGAAAAAATCGATGAGTGAGCGCAGTTTGAACAGTTGATTGTTAATGCTGCTATCAGCGAGTGGCGTTGCATTTAAGCAAGTGTGTGCAGGACACAATTTGGGCATAAATTGTGATAATTGCTAAGCAAGTTGTTGCATAAACCTACTATTCTGATAAATTAAAAAATAAGTCACATTTTACTTGATAATGTGCTTAATTAAGTCATTAGAACTTCTACTAGGACAAAAACGCATCGTTGTGCAACAATTTGAACCATCTGTTTTTAACATGGTAGTGCATGGACACAAATTAGGTGAGATGGACAGTGAGTGTACCTAACATAATTCTATTGTTTTGGCCATATATGTATGCCAAAAATTATCAAATTTGCAGATTTGATAAGTTGACAAAAACAAGTTAGGACATTTTTAGGCACACTCTCTATAACTGTGCACAGTTGGTGATCTTTTGTGTAATAAGGTAAACTGCATAATCCAACAAGTTGTGCATAATTTGTCTTTACTGCAATGAAATTTTATGGCTGTTTATTAGTGAAGCTTGTAGTCACAAATGTGCAGAATCAATACCCGATAAGTAGCAAAGTAGTCAGATAAGTTCTGTCCAAAAACCTTGTTAATTTTTGGCCAATCATACTAACAGTTGTGCTACACGGTTTTGTCTGTCTGTCTGTGATGCATGTATTGTGGCTAAATGGTGCATCCTACTGGAAAACTGTTGGAACATGTGAATAGTGTTGCCTGGAGGCTACCCTGTGGTACAATGTTGGACACCATACAATTTCCCTAAATTGCCTAAAACGGTGGTACTGACTGCAGTCCAAATACTTTCATTGTGAATTGTGGCCAAACCACTTTAGATAGTGGCATGGTTGCTATTGAAAGCTGATAGGAACTTATCAAAGCCCTTTCCGACAGAACCGTTGCCGACCGCAGGCATCCCTATTTTAACAGTGGGTGGGCAAAAACTCCCAAAATTTTGCGTGATTTCGGAGAACTTTAGACTTCAATCGTGACTATCTCTGGAACAAGTCAAGATATTGTCAATGACAAGCGGTAAAAAGTGATCAACTGTAGCCACTGTTATGTTGGGCAAAAAGAAATGGTAATAGCAAAGTTTAGTTTTCGGATGTTTAGACACCCAAGATCACCACTAGGCATGTTGTGTGTAGGCTAATGTGATAGCACTCGTGCTACGTGACGTTGGTACGAGAGGAATTTTAATTTTAACCCCTTAAATATTTGCCCAGTCAGACTTACAGCACCACGTGGCCTCACCTTGGGCTCTACTTTAGATGTTTAGTTTTATCTGCATTCTCCGGTATGGGTGCATAATTATTATAGCTGTCAAATTAACGTGTTAATTAATGCCTTAATGCATTAATAATTTAATGTGCTTTAAAAAATTAATGCACATGTGTGAATGTATTTAATTTAGAAAATTCTGTTGTTTACATCGCACTGCAGTGAGAAATTCTTTTTATTAATTTTCTCGATTGCATTATGTAATGATTATGCATTTAAAAATGTGTTTCTAACCTTCTATATTCTACAAGTAGGGCGCCCCAAACGTCGCGGTGCCTGAGGTAACTTACCCTCCTACTGTCCCTCTCAAAGGGCCTCGGTGCATTTATAACACGTTAATGCATGAGTTTAAAAAATTAATGCAATGCGCTAACACGTAGAAAATAGCACTTTGAGAGCTCTAATAATTGTGTTGTATGCTGTTCATTATCCAGGTGAAAGTTCATTTGAGGTGAAGATTGAAGCTGATAGTAATGATATCACTGAGCATCCACATGATGACAAGCCAACTATAGAATCTAGAGGTTAGTGTATGACAGGGATCATGGAATTATGGGATTATATGCATGTATAGCACTGTGCATAGTTATTTGAATGGCGATCTTTTGTATAAGTAGGTAAACTGTGCAAGTGCGCATGTGCAAGAAGTTACACATAATTTGTCATTATTCCAATTAAATCTGGCAGTATATTGGTGAAGTTTTAAATCACAATTGTGGACAAATTATAACCACCAAACTCTGATTAAGTGAGAAATGTCATCGACCAGAAATCTTGCCAATGGTTGAGTTTTTGTACTGAAACCGTTTGACTTTGAATACCTTCTTGTGTCTTCATTTGGTGGTGGCTTAGTGGTGTGAGAAAGTTAGGGCATTGGACTTTATAATCAAAAGTTTGTGAGGATTTCTCTTGGTCATATGGGTAAACATCACAGGCTGTGCAGTAGCGCAGCACTGTGGTAAGAGTTGCCAGTCATTTCAGTGGAAGATCCCAAACTTTGACCCCGCCCGATATATCCCAAACCACTTATTTTTTCCACACCCAAATTTGCACAGATGGTTCTCCTGGCATGCAAAATTTGGTCAAATCCACTGCACATAATCCCTTTGGACAAAGTTCCCCACATGAAATCCCCCAGACAAAATTCTCCTGGACAAAATGTTCTACTCTGTGTCTCAAAAAGTATCGCCAACATTTTTGACTGTAACTTGAAAACCAATTATCGGATTGTAATATTTTTTGGTAGAAATATTCCTGACACAACTTGCCATCAAATAACCGTTCAGTTTCCCATCACACCCAATGTATGCTTCTGCACTACCTAGGTAATGCAGATCAAGCAAAATATGTGTTAAGACAACAGAAAACCTTAAAAACATCCCCAACATTATCGATCGTGCCTTGAGTAACAAGAAATTTGAGTTATTGCTTACGAGACATGTGAAAGCTTATAGCAGTTCCAGTTCAGTAGTCACCCATCGCAGTACTAACCGGGCCTAGCGTAGAGTAACTTCATTTGAGCCGAAACGCATTACCAACTACGCCATGCCACCAATGACAGTACCGTGGCGCCACCTTGTGAATGATATAGCCTTGTGTAGCAGGCCAAAATCGCCAAAAAATACATAAAACCCCCTATTTTGGCGTTCAAGGTCATCCAAGGACATTGAATTCAGCGCCAGTCGAAAGCCAGTATACAATTTTCTTTTAGTGATTAATAGTAACCTAGGCCTTATCTCGCACCGTTACTGAGATACAGCGAGTTATAGGCCAAAAATCGCAAATTTTGACCACTCCCCTCTCATTTAGCGACCTCGTTTGGGGTGACCCCCTTTTAATTTATGAAGAAGCTTTACAGTTCCTGAAACTAGAGTCTTCCAGGCAGCCGATGGTGAAGATTTGGAGATCCTAGCTTGGACCGATTTTGCCTGATCCACCTGTGTGACAGACAGACAGACAGACAAACGGACAGACAGACAGACGGACAGAATTGCGATGGCTAAGACGCGCTGAAAGCTGCTGCTTTTGCCCGTAAAAATCAGCAGATTTTAATAATATTTGGCAGAATTATTTTGATACAATATTAAATATTAAACAAATGTTTTAGTTTCCATCTCGCCCAACGTCTGCAACTGCAGTATCTGGGGAAAGCAGAGCAAGCATAATATGTGTTAAAATGCACGACAAACGTCAATAAATTCCATCTATCGTAATTTGTTAGCCCCAACAGCAGGCCTTGCAGCAGTGTCAGAAATGTGAACAAAATGTGTTTTTACGCATTATGTTAATTAAGCAATCACATCTTGTTGGGTAAGAAGTGATATTTCGCTGGTTGTGCGCTCCCCAGGTAGTGCAGAAACAAACGGGGATACGTTTTTGAGACAAGTGTAGATAGATGCAAAACGGTCAAAATTTCTGGTGTGTAACCCCCACCCTGACAATCCCCCAGACCAGGACAAACTCCACCGCCGAAATTTTCAGCATAAAACGTTCATTTCAACGGCCCAAGCCTCGACTCTCTAGGTTCAAGGAAGCCTGCGCCTGAGGGAATCAAATATGGGTAACCCCTAAAAAGTCGTTATTTTACCACTGTTGGCTCGTCTAGAGTGAAAAGCGTTGCAGATAGACATGGACTTGCTGCTTGTCATAACAAACTTTTGGTGAGCTTTTTAGAAGTATTAGCATTGATGACCATAAACGATTGTCAACCCTTAAGATAGGCAATTTTATTGATTTTTTGGCATTTTTGCACTGGGACACACTTCAAGAGTGAATTGCCACGAAATTGCTGGAGATGGAGCAGGACAATCAGCATAGAAGATTTTTTAGCACTAAACATAGTTTTCATTGGTTCACATTTCGCACCCCCTATGTCTAAGGAGTTTTCCATATGGGGGCATCAAACTTAGATACCCCTTCAAAACCGGGCTGAGCCACTGAAACGATAGCAGCTGAATGAGACTGGTTACGCCCTCTAGTGAATGTGAATGAATGAATGAAAATCATTGTGTTGAAAGTTAATTGCTGAGATCGGTGAGCTTAGATTTTGTTTGCAGTGGGCCTTCATACATGCACCACTGTCGCATGTTTCCTCTGCTTTAGATGGGCTTTCTTGTTAGCTAACTTTTGCCTCTCATCGGTTGTATTACACAACTCGTAAAAAGCAAGTTGACACACGATAGTAACCATGGGAGCTGAAGCAAAAATTTTGCACTAGAGGCAAACATTGTTTTTAGCAAAAAACAATGTTTACATCTAGTCCAGAGTTGCAAAAAATGAGCACGAGCTAAAAACTGGACAATTTTTTGAGGACCAATTATTGTAGGGACAAGGTTTTTAATAGAGCTGTCAAATCAACGCGATTATTAATGTGTTAGTGCATTAATAAATTAATGCTCATTAAAATAAGTTAACGCACATGCATAAATTTATTTTATTTAATTGTGCTTTGTGCATAATATGCTGTTTTCGGACAATAGCGTTATAGTCACTGTGATGAGATTGTTTATGCAGTCCAATGAGTATGTCAAACTGTGTCAATTTGCTGATGTTACCCCACATAGTAA
>Ga0209367_1007224_pt1 | contig 15324 bp, 8 predicted proteins | sample WorMetLIZISLAND2_FD_187412 | JGI IMG/M metagenome (GOLD analysis project Ga0209367, IMG submission 187412) | Marine gutless worms symbiont microbial communities from Max Planck institute for Marine Microbiology, Germany - Olavius geniculatus... ... | reverse complement strand
ACTTGACGACAAGTTGTCTCAGGAATATTCGTACCAAAAATTATTAAAATCCGATAATCCTTCTTCACGTTACAGTCGAAAGTGTCGGGGATGTTTTTTTGGGACACAGTGTATTTTCCTAATTGTGCTATTTTATTTTGTCTTGTGGCTGTTTTTATGACGAAAGAAGGTTTATGTGTTTTCATTAGAAAGTCAGCTCAGCGTCATTACAGCATTGGTGCTGCTCACCGCGGCTAAGCTAATATATTGCGCACGATCCAGCGTCTTTCCACACCCGAAATTACCGGATACACGCAATTCCAGCATAATACAGGCCTATTACGGTTACCAGTCACCGTCCGTCTCTTCCACATAGGCCTACAGACTTTGTTATTAGAACTGTTCTAGCCGTCTGCAGCCGTTTTACAAAAGCCAGTTGTCGGGAAAAGTATTAACTAGAAACATTACACTCGCAGAGCACAAACCTCTGGCGATTTTACAGTGTCGAACGTGTGCCGAAATTGTAAATTTTGGCTCTGCACGAAAAAAAAACTGGCATCTATAGCGAATAAAGTTATAGTAAACTGTTACAAATAGAGAAATCCTAATAAAAATTCCAAAATCCGAATTACTGCCAAAATCTGGTGGATAAAAAATTAGCTGAGATAAAAATCGAAACATAGCTATTACCGCTTCTTCACAAATCAGTAATGAACACTTGGTGACGTTAAATATCGGGTTAACCAACGTTATCGTCAGTATCTGAGCTGTCTGGTAAAAATGCCTTTTCGAAGTGTAATATACTGATTGTTTACAACCGAATGCAGCTTGTAAAAGCAAATTGCGTCGAAACAGATTTGCGAATAGCGCTGTAAATAGACGGATGCGTTGTAGTCATATCGACGGGTCGATAAATGTACGAGGGCCCAGAGCGCGGTCTAATAGCACCAGGAGTGGTGGTCGTCGTGTGGGTAGAATAAATTGACTGATGGCGTATACGCGATCCCAGTGTACATTAGCCACCGGTTTCTGCTGCCATGAACGCAGCTTTTCTGTTACTCTGAAGCCGGTGTCACATGTTCCGGAAATTAGCGGCGTTAAATCGACAACAGTTTTTCGCACGTACAGTGTTTGTTACTTGTAGATTAAAATCAAGCCCGACGAGAGGGGAGGAGAGGAAAGTTTTTCACGACGTTTAGGGGGCCCCACCTCGCTCAAAAATATAAATTTACCAGAATACGCCATTTTAGAAACAAAATTCGAAAATTTTCTTTGCAGACGGGCCCCTCTGTGGCTCTCGACGTCTCTCATTAGGATAATAAAATGTGTTTCAGTTGTAGCCGACCATTTTTTGGCATTTAGTAGCCTTAGTAGACCGATATACCTACTTACGTTAAGAAACATAGTACAGGGTGGGTCAAAAATCGCACCATTTATTGTACGCCTCATAACCTTACCAAATATTAACCGATTTTCAAAATTTTTTCACTATCAGAATTAGACGACAATTTGTAATGAAACTGTCACTATAGATTTCACCACACCTGAAGTGTGTTGCTACACTACCTCGTGAAATGTCAGATGATGCGCTCAAGCCGGCGACGCCACTGACCAGTTGCATGATCAACTTTGGTCGAGCCTGGCATGTGACCCCAAAAAACACAGACTTAAATCCAGTCAGTTATGCTGTTCTGGATGCCCTTCAACAGATAGCCTATCAATGTTGACGATTCACGACAGAAAGCCACTGTCGATGAGTGGCGCAAAGTGCCATAGCGTTTGGCTGATCGCGCCATTGGTCAGTGACGTCGCCAGTTTCGATGCGTCGTCCAGCAACAAGGCGGACACATTGAAAATTTAATGTGAAAACTGTGAGATGTGATTCTTGGACAATAACTGTGACAACAAACACGTTGTTTCTGCTGTTAATTTCTTAAAACGTGTTGTTATTAAAGTCGTCTTGTTTTTAATTGTTATTCTTAAAACATTGACATTTCACAAGGTAGTGTAGTGACACACTTTGGGTTTGGTGGGATCTATAGTAACAGTTTGATTGAAAATTGTCTCGTGATTCTGATAGTGAAAGAATTTTGAAACTCGGTTAATATTTAATGAAATTATGAGGCGTACAAAAATGGTGCCATTTTTGGCCCGCTCTGTATAAACAAAAAATCGACGCCAAGTTTCTGACAACATTTCTGAACAGCTGATACGTTCTAGCAGTGATTGTCTTGCACATTTTATGTTACCAAGGTGTGTAATTTTTAGCTATTTTCGCCATACTCGTTTATATGAACTTACAAGAAATAACAAGAACATTAACTTGATACGCGTGCACAATGCACATCTGTGCATTTTTTAGGGTTACACATAAGAAACTTACGCAAGATAAACTTAATGTTCAATTTAAATTTTAAAAGATTAATTTGACAACATCGATACAAAATTGTTGAAGTTGCACGGAGTATACGGTTTTGGGCGTATAAGTACCGCGCGGCCCATAAAAAGCAAATAATAACAGTTTGACAAAAATGGAAGAAAATTGGAGAGACAGACAGGGAGATGAAGGAAAAAGGACGAAGCTGTAGCACCCGCAGGTAAACAAAACGAAACTAAAACGTGTGGATACATGTATCTGCAGTCAGTGAATATGTGTGTTGATTTGCTTCCTCGAATCGAACGCGCTGTCAGTCGAATCAAGCTCATCGCACAGTCACACGATGCACACGGCCGTATACAATTGTATGCAGCTTTGCTCATCGCTAGGCTAATGCATTCTGTTTTGATGGCGTCGAGTCGACGTTTTCGTACGTAGAATTCACGGAACGCTTGCTTACACACGAGTCAGCATCTGAATCAACGGCCTGATGTCGTGTACAGGGTGCGGCAAAAAAGTAGCCCCTAAAGTTTTTTGCCGTTTTCTCACCAACCGCTTGGAATTTTAACATGGAATTTCACAGGTTCATTTTCAGAAACGTTCTGCGTCTAACTGCTAAGTGAAATATGATTCTGTTGTAAAACGACGAAATTATAGACTTCTGAACATGACCGCCTACCGATTTTTCAGCATTAAAAAGGTTTAAGCTAAAAATGCTATTTAATTTTCAAAAACCGGTTACCACGTTACTGCCGATGACGTCACAGTGACGCTTTGACAAACAGTAATTTATTTTGTTTATAAAATTATCACTAAATTGTCGTTCTTTTCAAGCAATCGCCGGCTGCCCACCGGATTCATCTTCTAGCAGGACAGCGCACTAGCACACACAGCGCGTAGCGCAGGAAACTGACTGCGGGCCAACTGTTCAGATTTCATCAGAAAAGACAAGTGGCCTTTAAGTTCGCCGAATGCAAACTCAGTGGACTATCACGTGTGGTGTGCAATGTTGGAGCTTACCGCAAGCTTAAAACAAAGCCGAAAACAATCGCGGAACTCAAGGAATCGCTTCAGGTTATCTGGAGCAACCTACCAGAAGGACCGATCGACAAGACTGTGAAAGACTTCTCAAATTAAGCGACTTAAGGCTTGTGTTGGAGCTTGGAGCTGTCGGTGGACACTTCGAACATTCACAGTGACAATGGAATTTGGCATCTGATCATTAGTTAGCTGTGTTGTTTGACTTGTTTCAATGATGTTACTGAACTGGTGTTGTAGCTTAAACATTTTTTCACTCTGAAAAATCGGTAAGCGGTCATGTTAAAAAATCTATAACTTCGTCATTTTTCAATGGAATCAAATTTTATTTGGCAATTAGCCGTAGAACAATTTACTAAATAAATCTATAAATTTTTAGATTAAAATGCTAAACGGTTGCTGAGAAAACAGCAAAAAACTTTAGGGGGCTACTTTTTTCTGCCGCACCCTGTACATGTACATGCATCCGCATTCGCTCATTGTCGACTGAATGCAACTTGTTGGTCATATTCACGAATCGCGACCATAGATCGTCGTTTGGTGCATAAAACAAAAAAAAACGTTTTAAAATGTATTTCGGAAATGGTTCTATTTCACGTTAAGCCTAAAACATTTATGCGCTAAAATATTTGCAAAGATGTTTTAAAACGTTTTTGGCATGACTGCAAACGGCAATGAAAATTCAGTCTTTTCGTCGATAGAATACTTAAACTATCGGAAACATTCTTTGAAAAGTGTGTGTAATCTAAACCTTTTCCAGAAAAAAATAATGGGAAGAAAACGTGTATGGGTGTGTTTTTAAACACAGTGCACTGTGCAGTAAGGCGTCCCATGAACTAATCCATGTGATGTGTTGTCGTTGACTACTTTGCATGCAAATCTAACTAAATAATTATTGCACGTAATTAATACTTGTCTGTACTTGATACTTCACAATTTTGTTGTCTGTACAGCTTTCGTTAATTGATAAATAGAACCTTACTAAATACGTACTTTTTACAGTTATTATCCGCTGTTTAGCCTGCCTGGATCATGCTGCAATTTTGACTTTGTTTGTTTTTAATGACAATAATTTAGATAGGTGGTTCCGTGATTTTACTTTTCATTAGTGACTAATAATGTGCTTTGTCTAGAAAAATAATTTGTTACTGTAACAGAATTGTTACTGATGGTGATACGTGCGTACTGCATATATACAGGACACGTTGTTGTTCATTCTCGATCATCTCAAACGCATCAGCCTCAAGTCAGCTGTCAATCAAATGACGTCATCGCACCTGGCAGTCATATTCGGCCCGTTGCTGCTGTGCCCGTCGCCGCATCTGGACCAGGACCGACGCCTCTCGTTGAACTTCGATCAGCAGATTCAGCTCGTCAAGTATCTAATCGATGTCTGGCCGCACAACCGAGGTCTGTACATCCAACTGAACTGCAGACTCAGTTCTGGGTTAAACTTTTGGGATCTGCATGATTAAAGTTATAGGGCCATTCCCCTCCCTTACTTTTTTTCTTTTTTCCTTTTTTATCTGTCCTTCCCTTTCGTTCTTCTTTTCAATTTCCGGGGCCCACCGCGCTGTAAGCCCTTTCAGCGGATCCTGGCGGATCCCGGCCGCCAAACGGTTTATGGTGCATCTTGAGCTGAAAAAGTGTTTCTTCTGGTGACGATTGTTTACAAGTTTTCTTTGAAACAAGTTGCTAATTTGTAGCCCGAGATTGACGTGGAAAGCAGTTACGGAATTTCAATGTTCAGTGACAATCACTGCATGAATTGGGGGTCCCTAAAACAGGAGGCCCTAGGCTGCAGCTGCATAGGCCTATTCTGTTAATCTTCGGCTGCAGTCGTACATTCGTACTGTTTATTTTTCCGTACTGTCTGGAGTGGCATGAATGGGCCGATATCTACACGTGATGACGTGACATCTTTATGTGCCATAATTTTGCAATTAATTTAAAAATTACGATTTATTGTTTTGTATATTTCTGTAAGTTGTGCGTGGTGCTCTGTGTAAACTACTGATTATAGCGCCATTTGCGGACTGCATTCACTGTGGATTTAATATAGCGTCCGATTTCTGCGCTTTCTGTGTCTGATTGACAAGGTGGAAGTTGATTTTGCATTGCAATAGCGACGTCACAGACGTCGCACAGCTTATTAGGTCCGAGCTGTAACGTGAACCTGCGGGCAGATAGGCCTACCGTACGCAAACAGGGAGGGACGGACTGTGACGGACGAACAGACAGACAGAAACGGGCTGGCGTCAGCAATGCAACCTGTTATAAGTTTTAGCTAACCCTTTATAGCTGGTATTAAAAAGAAGAAGAAATACATAAAGAGAGAAAGTTTGTTTTGCCAGTTTGTGGAGACAAATTTGTATAAATATAGCAGTCAAATGCGATAGCTACTGGAAAAGATACAAACGAAACAGCAGATAAACAAACTGTTCAGATTAAACAGTTTCCAACATTTCTGTGGAAAAAGCGGGGATAGTAGCATTAAAATAAGGAAGCTAGTAGTGCTCAGCTTTTTGTTATGGTTTAAACCCAGTGCAGTGATCTGCTTCTGCATTGTTTCTGTAGATTTATTGCATTGTGTCAGTATTTGGTAGTTATACGATGACTGATGTGGCAACTAATGCATAGCTAAGGCTTGTTCCCCTGCTGTCAAGCACTATTTAACAACTGATATAGTGATAATAGCTCCTATAACGAACAGCTGTCGTGCATTGTAGTACACCGAGAATCGACAGCTAATGTCAGATCTAGTACAACAAAGAGGGGGGCTGGATTGTATGTCGTCTTATAAGAACCCTCTTTTGTTTGACGGCTCGATGCGGGGTCTACGTTCCGCGAAGGGCTAAGCCTGTAATAATGATTAGATCTGCTCGGCTACTGGTGACCGTGCTGTTTGGACAGCTGTAGTTGTAGTGTACGTCGTTCGTATGGTAATACGTGTTATCAGCTGGACACAGCAGACCCGCACGGTCTGCGAGTGAGCCGCCCGATTGATTCGCAATTCATCACATTTCTATGGCACGTCTTATTGTGCGCAGACCGGTCGTTTGTATACATCATGTGCTGAGCGCTCGCCTCATAGCAACACATGACAGCAGCCGGCATCACGTCGACTCGAGTGCTTATACTTGACAAACTCCGTGTAATCTGACCGGATTGCACGTTAAGTCTGACCGTGGTGGCAGTTGGAAAACACTTGTAGGCTGGACGGTAACATTCTATTTGCCTAAAAATTAAAATCGTTTTAGTTTTAGTTTATGTTTTATTCATATTTATTCATATTCATGTATGAATTTCATCGAATTTTATTGAATTTTATTTATTATTTTTGCGTGCTTCGGGTAACACGGTGCAGTGCACTGGAGACAGTGTGAAAACATGGCCTACGTACACCTATATACGTAATTAAAAAGATAAAAAGAACAACTTAGAAAAAAGTAAAAAGTGATTTATGCGTTTTAGGTGTCATTAATAGTTACCGGCTACATATAGGTATTATTATTAAGAAATGAATAATGACGATATTAACAGTTCGTAACGTGAACTGCGTGCTGTAGATAGTTTAGTGCCGCTGTCGCGACTGCACGAGTTCATCAGCAGCCCCAACGGTCATCATCATCATCAACATCAGCATCATTGCGCTCAGCAGCAGCAGCAGGAGCTGCAGGTATCATCACTGACCGACAACAACTGACGTCGTCCGGCTCTTGATGTTTTTGCTCTCATCAGACTGACAGAATTCGCTCTAGACTAAACCGCAGCCTGTCTGCAACATCGGACAATGACGGTCGGGAATCTGACGGTGTCGTACAAAAGTCTCGAAAGTGACCCCAAGTCAGGGGAATGTCAGGAAATTGTCCGTAATATTTTCTGCATGACGGTGCATTTTTAGGCCATTACATTCCGTTGCTGCACTGTTATTACCGTTACGTTTCATTATTTATTTTGTACACGGGTAATCGCAACATGACGAAAATGGAGGATGTCACGCGAAAATATCTGTGAATTTCACAGTGACGGAAAGTGATCAGCAGGTATATTGCGATTTGTTAACTGGCCTGGAATTGGTCTGTCGTGGCCCAGGCTGTGGTCCACTAAGAGTTCTGCAAATATGTGTTGCAGTTATAACAAAAAACTTAGTGACTTACTTTTGGACCATTGAGTATTTTTGCACCGCAGTCAGCCACAAAGCACGACAGTAAATTTAAAAAACAAATTTTAAAAAACAAATTGTGCTTAAGTAAGTTTTTACTTCTCAGCTTTTGACCGCTGTTGTTCTCCTATTTCGGGCCTATTTCATCGCCCATTTAGGTTAAGCGAATGCCACCATAAGAAATCTGTGAACTTGCGGCGTTTCAGTGACGCGGTATATTTTAGCGTCGTCGGCCTTCGCTGTGCCAGCCGCAGCTAGTAGACCTACGTAACAGGGATGTTAAGTTCTTGAAGGGACCGCGGAAAACTGTGGGCCCTAGTTTATCAACGGATTTTGATGAAGTGTCTTGAAGAATGATAGCTGCTTAATATAAAAATGGCACGTCGATTAGCATCTAAATAAGATTCGGATTTTAAAAGAAATCATTTTCTAGGATGTTTTCGCAGTAACAGATAAAGTGCAAAAAAACGTTTTGCAGTGTCGTTTATTTCAGCAAGTTAAAAGGCGTAATTTTATCAAAAGTACACGTCTGTCTGTTAATATTTAGTCCATTATTTATTAAACTGTACATACAATAGGCCTAAGCATTGCCTTGGCGAAGGCAGCGTAGTTGCTAATTTGATGGGATATATGCTGCAGTGTCAGTAGTGAAGAGCACGGTGCTGTGGCTGTGATGTAACGGTCACACGTTATATTTGATGTAATTGCACAGCAAAACCTGTGTACGAGCGGCGTTATTACGAAGGCCTTTAACAATAACATATCTGGGAGGCTAGTCTACCCGGTCGGTCGATCAGTCTGTGTGCTCATATTGACCGTGACACTTTATGCGTTTCAGCACCTGACCCTTTTGTCATCATCCTGCCCGCATCATAGCATTATCACTTAGTCTCCAACTATAGACACCGACGAATATATAAAATTAATACAGCCTTGACCATACATGTGGTTGTTATAAACGCTTATAAACGTTATTCGTTTATTTATTTTTTTTATAAAAACGCATTTTGACACTTATTTCTTCAACGTCTTTTTTAACGTATTAAATAAACGTTGCTCACTAAAATTGACGGTAATTCAAAATATCATTATGAACAAAAATCAAAGCACTACGAATAAAATGATAGCATATGTTGTGTTGAAATGTGCTTACTTACGTGTGGTGGCAAATTTGACTACTATGTAAAATCTGTAGGCCTATTTGGCAGCCTTCGATTAAGTGAATATGGTATGTTCGGCGCAAAAGGGTCAAGTTTTTAGTCAACGTGTTTAAACAATATTTTATTATTATTATTTGATCAAACGCACTTTAACGTTCATTTTAACGTTTATTTGATATATGCTTGTGAGTGTTGTTGAAAGACTGATTTGATTTGTTATTTTAACTTGTTTACGTCGCAGTTTGTACACTGCGCAGATCCGACAAAAATCTGTCCTATGTTTCATAATATAAAACAAAATTTTCTCGCCCCTCGCTCAAAATTTTTTTCTAATCTTTTAGTTATGAAATTATGAAATAAACAATGGCGAGGCTACATTGGCTTGGGGTGGTATTTTAACCTGATTTCTTGCCTTCCCACATCGTTCCCACTGTGACATGCACATATAGCTGACGAGCTAAAGTTTATTAGCTTATCTGTGCCGAAAATGGAATTCGTGGTTTCGGGAAAGTTTTTTTGTCACTTCGCGGTGCCAGAAGTAAAATATTTGACATAGCTTTGCGGCGCGCTGTGGTATTTGCGTCGACGACGCTTGGGCGTCCAACTGAATCATCCAATTCTGTTAATAATTGTTTGCACAAGTCCTGATTTTCCGTTGTTCACATCAAGGCTATATAACCCATACTCTACAGTACATCGGCTTACAAACACTCGTTAATATATCGTTGACACGTCGTATGTGAAAACCGAGATTTTTTGCATTACCGTATAGAAGACATACACTTCATGCAGTTCAGTAGTAAAATCGCAGCGTGTAGAAACTGTACAAATGCAGACCACGCATGGTCCGTATATAGACGGGGACACGGAAACAAACGTACAGTTCGCGCAGAGAAACAGTCAAGCATACAAACATCGTTCGGTAACATCGTTGCATGCAGCGTCAACTCGAGAGATGCAACAGCTGAAAGCGAAATTCTAAACAAAGACACAGACGCGCGAATGAATATTGATAGTATCATCACGCCACGCCCTAGTAGAAAACCCCTTAAACTGAAAAAGTAGCTATCGCCCCGCAGTACGAAAACGCTATTCAAGGTATAACAAAGAAAACAATTAATTATCTTGGCTGTATTTCCCAATGTACTTAAGGCGCGGCTACATGTGCGATAAGCTAAAACAAAACGATTTTGCCTTATTAGTTTAGTAGGCTACACGTCCATCGACCCCGTTTAGGCCTACTGTTCGTCACAGGGCGAAACGTGGCGCTACAAACTTGGAGAAAAATTGTTTTATTGCAGAGGTTCGCATGCTCTGCAATCGCAGAAATTTTGCTTTAAATTTTGTTTTATCGCACATGTGCGAACGCCTTAACGCGCTGATCTCAGTACAGAGTTACGAAAGCACGCCCACCGGAAGCATTTAGACACGGAAAGCTCTCAGCAATGGCCATCGACCACGTGAGCAGGTCACGTGACAAACATGGTCGGTCACGTGACGCCGGAAACTTTTCAGTAGCAGACTCGGTCAGGTTTTGTCAAGTTTGTCTACATGCGCTTATTGCAGTAGAAAACGAAGCTCGTATGCCTTGCAGAAGAACACCGTGCGTGTTTCGTTTAGTACAGGACCTGAAAGCGCGTACAGAGCGACGTAACTGAACTGACCATTAGGCGATTACTGCTCGCCCATTAATCAGTTCAGTTCAGTTCAATTACGTCGCTCTGAACGCGCCTTAGCAATGCGTATATCTGCACTAATTCCCACAAAGAAACGCAGGCACCGTATCGGAATTGTAGGTAGGCCTATCTCATTTTTTGAGTGCATTTAGGTCCAACCGGGCTTCAGCCAGATTTTTTTTACACAAGTCATGCACCCTATAGGGCCTATATGTTATTGATTACCGGCAGGCCTATAGCTTATTCTGTATTACGATAGTTCGAAGACACTTTAATACTGTCAAACTTTCGACAAAATGCACAAAACTTTGGTTTTACAACACGACGTGTCAAATTTATGGATCAGTTTTTGGGTGGAGATTGCGGCCTAACTATACAAATTTTGGGGTAGGCCTGGGACTTTCTTAAAATTTCAGCAACTGCGTGATCTTGCATGCCAACGAAAACTATGTCATATACAGTATTGTATTGCATTTCCACTACGTTGTATTGTACAGTTTCAGTTCATAGTGTAATTTTCAAGTTCAGTTTTGTTTACAAAACGAGTGGACTATAATAATTTTCGTGCTTTCGTAATAATATTTTAACCGTGTTATGCAAGTATCTAATGTCGTATCATTCCAACCGTATGTGGTGGCATTTTGTCTTGTTTCGTTTCTTACTATTTATGAAATCGTATAAGATAAAACACAATAAGTTTCAAATTTCTTTTTAGTTTTGATAAAACGTCTTTAACTCGCGTTATCTAGCACAATTGAAAATAACTTTATGAACAACTCAGCCAGGTAACAATGAACATATACAGAGTTATTAAAATTAAAAATTAAAAATTTAGCTCGAATAACCTCTAAAGAACTTTCAGAGTCATTAATAGCAATGCTAAATAATACTTGAAATTTTGTGAACATTTATCTACTTTCCAGTTTGCGTCATTTAGCACAAATATCAGCTATACACCGTGTCCGGAAAAAAGTCAACATTTTTTCCTGAATAACTTCAACAAATTTAAACTTATTTTTAGAATTTTTGGCACACATTATCACAATGTTACGCTTTACTAAAACTAAAACTTGTCTTCAAAATTTACTTCTTACTTAGTACAGCTAAATTAATCGTGACGTCATCGAAAATGCCATTTTTGCGGAAAGATAACGTCTAAATGAGCCTCTGCAACTGATAAAAGAAAATTGCAGCAAAAAACTTCAGAGATTGTTGGCATAGAAATAAATTACTTTTAATCAAATTTTTTAACCTAGCCATGCTTTTTGCCATGTTAACGCGTGGCCATCACGTGCAGTATGGGAACATCGTTGTGCAGCAGCCGTTATCAGCAGGCAGCTTCATTTCTGCAGCACGCGTTAGCGTCGCGGTAGTGTACATTTGTAATAAAGTTGTGAACTCAAAAATTGGTTAATAGCAAGTTTTGTCACTGTTGATGATAACTAAGGCAGCTACAGGCTAAAAAGCCTATTTCTTGCATTTCTGTTTATTTTGGTGTGGAGTAAAGTAAGAATACGAAGAGTGTTTTATTTTACACGGTAAAGTGGTATCAGTATTTGGGCAAAGTAGACTATCAGTACACTGTCAGTTGCATGTTGCTTTTATAATGTTGCCTACAAAAAATTATAAACATATTTTTAATTTTGTTAAAGTTATTAACCGAAACACTGTTAGCTTTTTTACCTCGTATACAATAAAAACGGCTTTTAATGACGTCATAATTACGTCAGCTCTACGTAGTGACATGGCAGTGTAACAGTTATATAAAGTAAATATTCAGGACGACTCATGCCAAAAATTATGAAAATAGGTTAATGTTTGACAAAGATATGTTGAAAAAACCGTAGACTTTCTTCCAGTATAACCAATTTTAACAGTAGATCATTGTCGATGCAGCATTTAAAATAATCGCCCACGTAATGTTCGACGGTAAGTGTCGTGCGTCTGTGGTGGCATATGCTAAGATAAACCCACAGATCCGAAATCCTACGTACGTTCCAGTCTTCAGATTCAGAAAGCTTGCACATATTGAAGGTTATTAACAGCAGATTATAAAGATTTCGTATCAACATAATGGAAGTGGTTGTTTTTATTGAACACGGCGTATAAGAGTGGCCCAGGAAAGTTTTGGCACGAGTTTGATACAAAAAAAACCTTGACGGTATTTAACTAACTTAGTCGCTTGACGATACGACAGATGAAGACTGAGATTACGACGTGTCAAATTTATATAAACAGCAACCGTAAGACATACTGCGCTTTGCAGAGCGTCGAGCCTTAAAAAACGCAGTACATCAGAACAACGCTTTTCAACGCTAAGAAACGCGACAGAACGACGCGATGACGCTTCAGTAACAGTAAATAACAGTTAACAAGACATTGCGAGTCAAAAAAACACAATTACACACCACAATAACCGTTCGCGGCTATACGCAAAACGTACGTCAATTTAGGCCCCTGGTGCTAGCCGCTGTGCGTGTTTTGCTGAGTCTTGTCTTAGCTAAGAAAAATGCACGACAACATCACTTCAATAACCGGTATTAAACATTTTGCACGTAACGGTAAAGTAGCCTACCCAGACAATGTTAGCAAAAGTTACGTACTTGTCTGTTAATTCATCCGCACCCGAATTATACTTGTTAAGGCTAATGCTAACACTAACCGTAACCCTGACCCTAACCCTAACCCTAACCTCAACCCTAACCCTCCTTAACCGCCACTGTTGCACATAATTAATTTCAATAACTTATGTTTTCGTGTTGAGAATGAAACGATCTTGATTTCTGCAAAAAAATCGTGTAGATCTAAACAGTATTTCTGAAGTTAGAAGCTATATAACAGAGTGGCCCCGTTTTTTGGGCCACCCTGTACATATACTAACAAATCACGAATTAGCTTTTAAGCAGAACGGATTTGAAAAAAACTCACTTTAGCCTAGGCTACTTCATTATTTCTTTTACATTAAAATGAGGCTCGCTATATTCTGGAGGCAGTGAAACAATGTGATAGCGTTAAAGTCCAGCATGGCGCACTGTGTGCATGTTGTATGCTTTAAATTGTAAGTTATCATGATTGGATAAAATTTATTCGCTGCAGACTGCTGCTGCAAGCAGGCTGCGAGCGGCGACAAACTTTACTAAATGGATGGAGTCCGGATGAGAAGTCAGCGTCCCGTTGCCAAGCAACAGATGCTGACGTCACTGTCGACGGCCAATAGCCGACGTGCCTGACAGACTACGTGACTGAAATCATGCCATGCCGGGAGGATAGGATTCCCTCGATGACGTCACTGATATATATATTGCTATAGTAGCTTGATATGACGTCGTCAGTGTGTTTTGACTGTGTCTGCATACAAATAACATGTAGTCTATTCATTGTTGGCTTAACTTATAAATATCATGCCAGATTTTACTACAGTAGCTTAACTAAAGTAATTAAGCGCAGTGCTTTGACCGAAACAAAAAATGAACTGTATACAGAAGTTTAAAAAAACTAAAACTAAAAATCTGCTGAAAAAAATCCATCAACGAAGCTGGCCTGTAGTGAGAGTGTCAGTCAAAGTAGTAATATAAGTCTAGTTCTCAGTACACTAACAGCGGTAAATCTATCTTTGAATCGTACAGATTTACGTCGAATTAAAAATAATTTCCTATTTCTACGAATACAACCAGTCTGCAAAATTTTGAATTTTTGCATAACTTTTAAACGTGCAAGTACACGAATGATCAGTGAAGTATTATACCGGTGATGGCGGTGGTGGGTTTGTGAGTGCGAGCCGATGACGTTACGTCGATGACGTCAACGTTGACGTCATTGACCACGTGACCGCGCGGGTCGTCACTGGTGACGTCAAGGCTGGAGCTAGACGAGGACAGGGAGAGACAGCGTACACGTCCGACGGTCAGCGACACGCGACCCATCAATGTCTGCCGTAGCATACACACAAAGCACACACACTGCACGCAGATCAAACTATCTAGTGACCGACTACAGCGTGAACTTATATGCTGTGTCTCAAAAAAGATCCGAACATTATCGCTTGTAACTTGTAGATGAATTATTAGATTAGAATATTCCTGATATTACTAATCATCATCGAAGACCACTCAAGTCTCCAACTCACTCAACATGTGCTTCTGCACTACCTGAGAAAAACAGAACAAGCGAAATATGCGTTAAAATGGACAAAAAACATCAATAAATTTCATTTCTACAGACACGTAGTCTCCAACAGCCCTCACAGTGTTCGCAGTGTCACCAGCGAGTCTATCAGACGCTGTTTAGGAATGTCGATGAACTCAAGAAGCCACTGGTTAAAGAATGGACCAAAACATTATCGACACTGAAGTCCCTCCCTTTTTGAAGACACAGAGTACAACGTTTCTTCTGCTAATACAGTGATAAAAGCTCGTGTGCGTTTATACAATTAAATGCGCATTTTTCGTCAAAATACATAAAAATGTGTCTAGCAGTCGGCTCCGCACGGATCCACTGAAATGAAAGCTTACAGCACTCTTGGTGTTGCCGTTTTTCCTTTACGCTTTTAGCTTTCGCTGGTACTCATTGTGCCTCCGACGGAGGGATGACGCAGTGTAGCAGATATAAGCGTGTGTAACCTTAAGCATTGCGGCGGTGTCCTGTTGCTGTGAAGACCGTACGTCGACTCCGTTCACGACGAGTATCTGATCACCCGGCACCAGTTGTCCGTCGACGTCCGCCACGCTGCCTTTTATCTACAATCATTTACACACTCGTATGAAGCCCACCACGCAACTATCATATACACCGAGTGGTACTGGAATGAACTTGATCAGTGGTCAGCAGATAATGAATAGAAAACTTCCTGTGCAACTGCTGTTTACCTTGGAGCAATTGTTAAGTATTTGTTGGTCGTGTGTAAAATGGTATTCTTCCATGTCAGTATTC